>DSLFD04103__coassemble_520_pt1 | contig 36105 bp, 28 predicted proteins | sample DSLFD04103__metabat2_high_PE_004 | metagenome-assembled genome bin DSLFD04103
AGACCCTACACATTTGATTCGTCGAAACTTTGTTCAGTTTTCAAAGGTCTACCTTGTTCAACTGCAAAGCTGAACAACATTTAATATTTTATCGCATACCCATTTCAATGTCAACAACTAATTTTAATTGATTAACTCATCAAAGATTAAATCATTGACCTCAACAAGCAGCTTAAATAGTATATCATGACAACAAATTAATGTCAACATATTATTTCAAATGAATTTACAATAAAATGTAACTTTCATTCATATTACCTCACAGGCAACGATAACTAATATACCTTGTTCGCTAGTCCACGTCAATAGGAAATTCTAATTTAAAATGTATGCTTAAAATCATACAGGCAATTAAAGACTTCAATTGCAGCTAAATCAATATCATCAAAACGAAAACGTTCTCGCGGACGATAGCGTTCAAAAACGAATTCACCACTTGAGCGAATATACGTTACCTCACAAAGAGGAATTCCAAACTGTTCAAATATTCTTTTCTGTCTATTATTAGAGTGATCAAGTGTCATTGCTTGAAGTCGTTTAATAATTTTTTCTAAATTTGAAGAGTACACCCTTCATCCCCCACATTCGTTTTAAATAATAAGGGCGAGAAAACTTTTTCTCACCCTCACTCTACTTGAACATATAAAATTCAATCATACCTTGATTTTTCTTGAAAGCTTCCAAATCAATTCTAATCATTCATTTTATTTCGACAATCTATCAAACTCATTTACGATGTTGAACCCGGTTTGGCTTAACGATTAAAGCAATTATTCCAGCAAACATCCCAAAATAATACGTTAATAACCGCCAAAGAAGCATTGCTAAAATCAATTTAGTATTCGAATTAACAAAACTAGCAAATAAAACGGAAAAACTATATTCTGCCCCTCCTGCACCTCCAGGAATTGGAAATAGTGAAATCACCATAAAGATTAACACGTGCAGGCTAACTACCATTATGAAGTTAATATGATGAACGCCTAAAGCAAGAAGAATGAAATACGGAATAATGTAGTAGAAAAAGAGCTGAGCAATTGTGACGATGCATACTCTTGCTAACTTACCATATTCCTTTTTCATTTTTAGACTTTCCTGGTAGAAAGAATCAATTTTCTCGTTCAAAAGAATCTTCATTCTTTCGTATCGTTTGGCTTTCATAAATAATGCAAGCGGCTTAATAAGCAGGTTCGTTGCTTTTTTAGTAAAGTGGTACCAATACATCACCATCAACAAGCCAACGATGACAGCAAGGTGGATTGTAAAGCCAAAGACAACTAATAATGCTAATGCGTGAAGTTTTTCTTCAATATAATGAAAACCAATTAATAGCGAAATAAGAAAGTTTACTACAATCATCGCTTGAAAGACAACAAACTTCATTAAAAGAACGGAACTAGCAATTCCGCCATCCACACCAGATTGGAGCATCGCCACCAGTTGTGCAGGCTGTCCCCCAGTTGAAAATGGAGTAATCCCATTAAATAGCTGTTCAATTAGAGGTAACCGAAATGAGTCTTTCCAGGTAAAATCTGGATAGCGATCTTTCATAAATATCTTTACCACAACTCCTTCCAATCCGAGGTAAAGACAAATACAAATAACCGCAACAAGCATCCATCCCCAATTGATCGTATTAAATTCCTGAATCAAAACATGAAGATTAATGTCACGTAAGGCGTATACAAAAATCCCCACCCCAATCAGGAGCATCATAACCAGGACGCCCCAATTACGCCGGCTCATTAATTAGCCTCCTTTGCTTGTTGACGGTAAAAGCGATCCCAAACTTTTGCTAAGTGATCTTTCGAGTAACGCTTTGAAGTTTCAACTGCTCGTTCCCGTAAGTAATTCAATCTTTCCGGATTATGGGTGAGTTCTACAAGCTTAGTTTGCATTTCACTGACATCCTTCGCCGGTTCGTAATCCCCATCAATGATTGAATGATACAAATCAAGATCACGAAGCATTACGGGCGTACCACAACTGAATGCTTCAAGAACTGACATTGGAAATAGTTCGTTGAATGATGGAAGTAAGAATAAGTCAGCAGCATTATTTAATTCTGCAATTTCTTTTCGACTAACAATTCCCGTAAACAGCAAATTTGTCGGTGGATTATCAACAACTTTTTTTAACTCACTGTAACCATCAGTTAAGCGGCCAAACGAAAAGCCACCTGCCCACACAAACTGGATATTGGAATTCTGTTGGGCCAGTTTAATAAAATCGGGAACTCCTTTTCGTTCCTGGATCTGACCGCTTCCGAGAACCACAAACTTGTCTGCTGGCAGATGATACTTTTTCCGATATTCTTGCCGAGTTTGTTTATCAACCGGGAAAAAGTTATCCGAGTCAACAAAATTAGGAATATAAGTCACGTGGTCACGAGGAATCCCGTACGCAACTAGCTTATCAATAAAGGATGGATTAACGACAACTAAGTGATCCATCCGCTTATAAAAGGCGATTACGTACCGATAAAAGATTCCACGAAATGGTTGTGGAATTTGTAAGCTTCCCTCTAAAGTTTCGGGAAGGAAATGAACGTAGCCAATTTTCCGTCCCCGCTTTTTAGAAAATGTTGAGAAATAAAAGGGCAGATCAATCGTGTGGTAATGACTGATCTGGCTTTTTCGATATTTATTAATCGCAATGTCAAACTGATCGGCAAAGCGAGTTTTTAAGAGATGGATTAATTCCAAGTAAGCACTGCCGACCCCTTGTCCGGCAACCTTGTCGGCAGACGAAAACATGGTAATTTTTAACATTACTTAACTCCTCGATCGATGAAAAAGATTCCGAAATGTACCCTTTGATTGACTAGATTGCTTCTCAGCCATTGTCTCTTGGCAATCTTGATAAAATTTAAGAATCCGCTGAGCAAATACTTCTGCAGAAATCTCGTGTAATTTTGCATCACGCTTATTCTGTTCCTCAGGCGTCCGCGGATTATTAAGGTAACGAAGGACACCATTAACAAGATCAATCCGCTTTTGGAAGCTAACCCCAATAGCTGGGTCATCAATTAACTCATCAGTATACTCACTCCGCATTACCACAATCGGCAAATCGGATGCCAATGCTTCATCATATGTCAATCCCTGGGACTCAGAATCAGACGCAGAAACAAAAACATTTGCCATTTGATAGTAATGATGAACATCATCATTATCAACCTGCCCCGCAAACTGAATATGATCAGTCAAATGCAGGTGCCGAACCTGTCGTTCCAAAGTTTCTCTTGCGGGTCCATCCCCAACTATCAGTAACTGAGCATCAGGTTTTTTAGCTAAGATATCGGGCATTGCTTCAATTAAGGTATGGATATTCTTTTCAAATGCAAGCCGGCTTAACGATAAAAGCACTGGTGTATCTGGCTTATACCCCCACTTGGCACGGAGAGCGTTCTTCTCTTCAAGAGAATCCCGCTGACCATATACTCGCAAGTTAATCCCAGTTGGAATAATCCGAATTGGTGCGTCAACATTATAAGAACGCATTGTCTCTAACACCCGTTCACTCGGTGCCACTACTCCAGAAATATTATGGAGATAAATATGGGCTAATCGACCAACATCCTTTGGCTTTAGAATATGGCCATTAGCAATGTAATGAAGATAGTCCTGATACATTGTGTGATAAGTATGAAGACAAGGGATGTTCAGGTGATGAGCAACAACTTTGCCCATTACCCCCAACGAAAATTCGGTCTGATTATGAACAATATCCAATTGAAGCTTCTCTGCAATCTTGATTGCACGAAAAGCACCCCGAATGGCAATTCGTCTATCCGTAAATGACACAAAGGGGATGCTTGGAAAACGATAGATCCCATTTTCTTTGTCATCGTCCTTTGCTTTAGGATCCGTTGTGGTAAAAATATATACCTGGTGTCCCTGAGCAATTAGTTCATCACGGAGCGTCTTAATCGACGTCGCGACCCCGCTTACTTGGGGAAAATATGTATCTGTAAAAAGACCTATCTTCAAGCTAATTGCTCCTTTTTTCTTTAATCTCAATTTAAAATAATCGTAAGATCATTATACAAAAGCATCTAATGATCCGCAAAAAGGTATCCTGACAATTGTAGACTGTTCAATCAGCAACAACAAGTTTTTTTGTCAAATATTAAGATCACTTAAGGATTTATTCGATCACTTTAGGGACTGCTTGACGAACCAATCGTTCAACTTCGGCAGCAGTTGTCGCATTGAGAGCCTTGTGAACTAGCGGTTGTAATTGACGAGTATTAAGTTGATTAATTAATGAGCGAATATGCAAAATGCTGCTACTATTCATGGAGAATTCATCCAATCCCATCGCCATTAACAATGGGGTTGCTAATGGGTTGCTTGCCATTTCACCGCACATACTTACCCACTTACCTTCAGCATGAGCTGCGTCAATAACTTTCTTAACTAAACGAAGAACGGCCGGATGTAATTCTTGATAAAGGTAGGCCACGCGAGGATTCCCCCGATCAGCTGCAAATAAGTATTGAATTAAATCATTACTGCCGATACTAAAGAAATCCACCTCACGGGCAAAGGCATCTGCCATCACGGCACTTGAAGGAATCTCAAGCATCATCCCGACTTCAATGTTATCTGCTACTTGAACTCCCTCATTTAATAGTCGTTGCCGTTCTTCATCCAAAATTTTTCGTGCTTGCCAAAATTCTTCAACCGTCGCGATCATTGGAAACATGATTGCTAACCGTCCATATACAGATGCACGAAGGAGTGCCCGTAATTGTGGACGAAGAATCTCAGGCTTAGCAAGGCCAATTCGGATTGCACGAAAGCCAAGGAACGGGTTGTTTTCTTGAGGCAGCTTTAGCATCCCCAGATTCTTGTCACCACCAATATCAAGCGTGCGGACCACTACTCGTTGCCCTGGCATTTCGGTTAAGAATTGTTTATAAGCTTGTGTTTGCTCTTTTTCACTGGGAAGTCGATCACCACTCGCATACAAAAATTCACTCCGAACCAGGCCAATTCCTTCAGCCCCATTTTGCCGAGCATCAAGGACATCAATTGGCGTTCCGACATTAGCAACAACCTTAAAGTGGCGGCCATCGGTACTAACGGTTTGTTCATCCTTTAATGTCCCCCACTCTTGTTGTTCGCGATCAAATTGGGCGGCTAATTGCTGATAATGATCTACTTCCTCTTCTGACGGATCAACAATAACTTTGCCATGAATCCCATCAACGATCAGTAAATCGCCATTTTTTATTATTTTAGTAGCCTTCTCGGTCCCAACAACTGCTGGTAACGATAGAGTCTTACTCATAATTGTAAAATGAGAGGTTCTACCCCCGTCATCAGTAACAAGTCCGGCAACAAATCGCCGGTCAAACTGTGCGGTATCAGTTGGTGTAATATTTTGAGCTACAAAAATTGCCCGATGATCCAAAAGAGTTGGATCGGGAAGTTCAACCCCCATCAAATGACTAAGCACTCTTTTAGTAACGTCCTTAATTGCCGTTGCTCGCGACGAAAGATAGTCATTATCGTTCATTTTTTCGAGAATTTTTAATTGCTCATCTGCAGTTTTCTTAATTGCCCATTCTGCAGATAAATGGTCACGATTAACTTTTTTAAGAATTTCAGCATGGAGGGACCGGTCATCTAAAATTGCCAGCTGATCATCAACAACTGCCGCTGCCCTCTTCCCCAATGATTTATGGGCATGCTGGCGAATTGTCTGAACTTCATTCAGCGTTAAAGTAAAAGAATCATGAAGCCGTTTGACCTCATGATTCTCATTTGCTGAATATTGTTGGTTAACAGATAAATCTGGTCCCACTAATAGGTAGGCAGGAGCAATAGCAATCCCACTGCTCGCCGCCAAGCCATTCAAAAGTGTGGACATTAGTCTGTTAAGCCTTCCTTCTTCATTGTTTCAGCAACGGCATCCAAAGCTTCCTTTTCATCGTCACCCTTAGCAGTAATGGTAACTGAAGCATTTTGACCAACACCGAGTGACATAACACCCATGATGGACTTCAAATTAACACTCTTACCTTCGTATGAAAGGGTAACATCAGAATTATATTTAGAAGCTGCTTGAACCAGGATAGTTGCTGGGCGAGCGTGAATACCTGTTTCAGATGTAATTGTAAAATCACGTTTTTCCATAATTAAATCATTCTCCTTCGAGCATATTAGCAAATTGTCAGTGGCCAGGCCCTGATAATTTCATTGCTTTTATTTTAGCAATTGTAAACTTTAATTACAAGTTCTCTCAACGATTGATCATCGCTTTTTTAATCGATATGTAAGCGTTCCCCCACGATGGGCTTCCGCTTCAATTTGCGTCCGGTATTGATAACCATGAAAAACCGGCTGAAATGCCTGAAATTCCTCTGGAGTAATATCAAAATGACTAATCTTTCCCGAATGCAAATCCTCAAGTTCCTGTTGATAATCTCTTTCCGTCATTTAACCACCTCATTAAAGGATCTCTGACTTTTTCACCACCCTTATTTTAGCATTCATCTATCAAGAGTGCTAAAATTTAATAGAAAGTTTGACTAATTTTTTCTTAAACCAATTCATTTTGCTTGCAGTCAAACAAAAAGTAAGTATAATTAACATCAATGGTCAGGAAAGGTCAAAGATAATAATTTCCTTTTCGATGGTCGGATCTATTTTACTAAGGGGGTATTTTGCGGTGCTTTGTCAAAATTGTCATCAGAATCCTGCAACGATCCATTTACAAATGAACCTTAATGGCCAACGAGTTCAACTCGATTTATGTCAAAATTGCTATCAAAAATTACAAAACATGCAAACAAATATGATGAATGGAGGTAACGGAATGAATAATTTCGGTTTTGGAAGCCTCGAAGACTTCATGAATGCCATGAATAATATGCAAAGTCAACAAGCTGCTGGTAATGGGGCTGCTTTTAGCGGTCAAAACCAACGACAAGGCGGTAACGGTGGTCGCGGCAAGGGAATCCTTGGTCAGTACGGCATTAACTTAACCGACCTTGCTCGCCAAGGAAAGATTGATCCAGTTATCGGTCGTGATAACGAAATCAAGCGAGTTATTGAAATCCTTAATCGCCGGACTAAGAATAACCCAGTTTTAATCGGTGAAGCTGGTGTTGGTAAGACTGCTGTCGTTGAGGGCTTAGCTACTGCGATTGTTTCCGGTGAAGTACCAGAAAAGCTTGCTAATAAAGAAATCATTCGGCTTGATGTTGTTTCCCTTGTTCAAGGAACCGGGATTCGGGGACAGTTTGAAAAGCGGATGCAACAATTAATGGCCGAAGTGCGGAAGAACAAGAACATTATCCTCTTCATTGATGAAATCCACGAAATCATGGGTGCCGGAAATGCTGAAGGCGGCATGGATGCCGGAAACGTTTTGAAGCCTGCCCTTGCCCGTGGCGACTTCCAACTTCTTGGTGCAACTACCCTTAATGAATACCGAAAGATTGAAAAGGATGCTGCCCTTGCACGGCGTTTCCAACCAGTTGAAGTTAATGAACCTTCAGTTGATGAAACGATCCGGATCCTTAACGGGATTAAAGGCCGCTACCAAGATTACCACCACGTTAAGTACACGGATGATGCAATCGTGGCTGCCGCTAAACTTTCAGATCGCTACATTCAAGAACGGTTCCTGCCAGATAAGGCAATTGACCTAATGGATGAAGCGGGTTCACGGAAGAATTTAACGTTAAAGAATGTTGATCCAAACGCAATTGAAAACGAAATTCACACTGCTGAAGCACATAAGCAACAAGCAGCAGATAACCAAGATTATGAAAAAGCTGCCTTTTATCGGGATCAAGTAAGCAAGCTTGAAAAGGCAAAGAAGGAAGCAGAAGAAAATCATTCTGAGGAATCCGCAACGGTAACCGTTAAGGATATGCAGGATATTGTCGAAGAAAAGACTAATATTCCTGTCGGCGATCTGCAAAAACAAGAAGAAAACCAACTTCGGGATCTTGATAAGAAGCTTGACGAACATGTCATTGGCCAAACTGAAGCAGTTGATAAGATTGCGCGGGCAATTCGTCGGAACCGGATTGGCTTAAACAAGTCTGGTCGGCCAATTGGTAGTTTTCTCTTCGTTGGTCCTACTGGTGTTGGGAAGACCGAAACGGCTAAGCAACTTGCTCTTCAACTATTTGGTTCTAAGGATTCAATGATTCGTTTTGATATGTCAGAATACATGGATAAGACATCTACTTCAAAACTTATTGGTGCGGCTCCAGGTTATGTTGGCTATGAAGAAGCTGGTCAATTAACTGAACAAGTTCGTCGTCACCCTTACAGCTTAATCTTGCTTGACGAAGTGGAAAAGGCTCACCCTGACGTTATGCACATGTTCTTACAAATCCTCGATGATGGTCGATTAACCGATTCACAAGGTCGGACCGTTAGTTTCAAGGACACGATCATTATCATGACTTCTAATGCCGGAACTGGCGATGCTCAAGCTAGCGTTGGTTTTGGTGCTGAGTCAACTGGAAGTACTCACTCAATCATTGATAAATTGACCAACTACTTTAAGCCAGAATTTTTGAACCGGTTTGATGACATTGTTCAATTCAATGCCCTCAGCAAGGATAATTTGATGAAGATTGTTAACCTGATGATTAGCGATGTTAACAAGATGCTGACTGACCGTGACTTATCAATTACTGTTCCTGAAAATGTTGATGAGAAGTTAGTTGACTTGGGGTATGATCCAAAGATGGGTGCGCGTCCTCTTCGTCGGGTAATTCAAGAACAAATCGAAGATCGAATTGCTGACTATGTTCTTGATCACAATGATGCTCACGAGCTTGCTGCACAACTAGATAAAGATGGTAATATTACTGTTGTTGCCGCACCACAGGCAGATAAAGTTACTGATTAAAAGTTAAATTACGAATAATCTATTGGAGACTGGGAAAAAACATGTTTTTCCAGTCTTCTATTTTTTTACACTTTGTTAACCTGTTCATCACAGAGGTTTCACCTTATCAATGCTATAATGAAAAGTAAATATAGTTGACGGGGTGAAAAGGATGGAAGATAAGTTCAAAACAGGAAACCCAATCTGGGTCTACTACACAAATATTGATACTGGAGAAAACCTGGTTGTCCCCCAACTCTTACGGGGATTTATGGGAGAAGAATATTCCGTTAAAAAGAAGCAATTCGACGGTTACCAATTTGTCAAAAGTGAGGGGGAATTAACCGGAAAATTTGATGATCAGCCACATAGCATTCACGTTTATTATCGGAATAAAAACTGGGGTGAAGTGGAATCGATCGAAATGTATCTCCACCTCGATGCGGTTACTGCAGTTTACGATATGCCGAACGGGATGCAAGTTGGCACTCCTTTCCCGGACGATATTGTTCTGAAGGCCTTTCACCGCGTTGCAACTAAATCAGGAGAATTTTGGTACGAAATTGGCAGTGATCAATGGGTAAAATACGACAAAATGACAATTGTGGATAACCCATTCAAAACCGAAGATGAAGACTTTCAATCTAAGCTTGCTGACAATATGGCAGTAATTCCAATGAAGAAGACAAAAGCAGTGATTGACTATCTTCCAGGAAGATCAATTGACGCTTTTAATAAACCATATGGTGATAAAGTTGGCGAAATTAAGGATGGTCAAGAAATCACGATCACTGGTAAGATGAGTGATAATGATGAAATTATCTGGTACAAAGTCGGTAATGGAATGTTTATTACCGGCAACTATGTCAAATTGGAGGATCAAGATGGAGACTAATCAACAAACAATTGCAGTCGTTGGTGTCGGTAATATGGGGTCCGCAATTATTAAGGGACTCGTAAATACGAACCAGTTTAATATCATTGGCGAAAACCCAGATAATCCTCGGGTTACCAAACTTGGACAAGATCTCGACTTTACCGTCGTTAATAATAATCAAGATGTTGTTAATGCTAATCCTGACTTCGTTGTGCTTACTACCCCCGCACCGATCACAATAAAGATCGCTCAAGAATTAAGCCAGCTTCCCGCCTCAACAACTGTTATCTCAGCAGCTGCTGGTGTTTTATTGAAAGAATTACAATCAGTGATTACCAATGCTACAGTGGCAACAATGATTCCCAACACCCCGGTTGCCGTTAATGCAGGAACAATTGGGCTAGCTCTTCCTGAAGCGATTACCGATGAAAAGGCAAATAAGATTATCGCTTTCCTTAAATTATTAGGTGATGTGATCCCAGTTAGTGAAAATCAATTAGATATTGTTGGCGTCATTGGCGGGTGTGGACCAGCATTTGTGGATGTCTTCATGGATGCCATGAGTGATGGTGCCGTTGCGAACGGAATGAATCGACAAACAGCTTATCGTTTGATTTCAAGTATGGTTAAGGGAACCGGGAAACTTGCTTTTGATACTAACAAACTTCCCGCTGAACTTCGTGATCAAGTTACTTCACCAGCCGGTACAACAATTAAGGGTGTAATGGCCTTGGAAAAGAATCAGTTCCGCTATGCAGTAATTGATGCAATTAACAAGGCAGCCGGAAAATAAGAATGGTAAATTTTAAAAAACAATCCCGTTACTAATCGGTTAAATGACTAGTGACGGGATTGTTTGTGTTTTAAATTATTTTGGGTAATGGAAGGCGAAAAGGGTGCTTGCTGTGACCGCAATCTCTGTCTAGCTTTTTCTAGGCAACTTAGTCTAAACGTGCTTCGCTCGAGTTTCCTAGAGCTAGCAACCTCCTTCCTAGGCGCGAGTCGCCTTCGTCAGGAGAAATTGCTAGCTTTCCGGAAACTCTTTGGAGCGAAGGCACTCTCTTTCCTTAATCCCTTCTCAATTGCATTTTATCGTTGAAGAACTTGGAAAGGAAAATGACGATAACCATGGTGATTCCCCAAATGATCCACCAAGTGCTGGAAGAACTAAGAATCGTCCAAAGAGCACTATTAGGACCGATCCATTCATTATGTTGATAACCAATATTAAGGCTCATCATTGCCCGAATAAGTGCAACCAAGAAAATGATAAATAGGATCGGCAGGCCGATGCCGACAATCCACTTCCAGGTCCGGTTAAGCAAACCAAAGCCATTACCAATCATTTGAAAAATTAACGTACTAGAAAGAAGAACTAATAATTGCATCCCCATCGCCTGCCAACTTGCTAGCGGGTGGTCAAACAAGCTTAATAAGTTATTAACCACCCAAATTCCAATGGTAGCAAGGGCTAAAGCAATCAATCGTCCCCACCAAAGGGTCTTTCGTGAAATCCCGTTTTGAATTGTCCACTTAAAATCATCATAAGCAGTAATTAAGAAATAACCGAGTAAAATCATTGTGAATACTGGCGGTAATACTCCTGGAATTCCTTGCAAGCTAACGAGAAATGAATCAACACGACGATCAATTAGCAATTCAACAAAATATCCCAAAAATACTACGCCGACAGCCCAAGCAGCAGCAACGGCTAACGCCCAACCGAGGCGACGAAAAACATTGGTAATTACTAATCGTTGTTCATGACTAAGCATCTTCTTGTTGGCCTCCATTCGTTAAGTAGATAAATAAGTGCTGTAAATCATAGTGTCCAATCTGAACTTGATCAGGAAGAATCCGATCTTCTGGTAACTGATCAAAGACATGGGCTGTCCGAATATTCCCCAAGTCGGTTGTTGAAAGGACGTTCAACCCTTCCGTATACTGATCAACTAACTTTGCAGGACCAGAAATATCGTATGCCCGGTCCAGCAAATCCTGAACATCAGCATCCTCAAGAACCCGATGACGATCAATCAAGATCACATGCTCAACCAATTGTTGAATTTCATCAATTAAGTGAGTTGACAAAACGATCGTCCGTGGCCGCTTTTGGTATGACTTAATTAATTCTTGATAGAAAATTTCACGGTGGTTAGCATCTAATCCTAATACCGGCTCATCAAGAAAAATATAATCAGCATCAACGTTTAATGCCAAGCTAATCTTAGCAGCGGTTTTTTGACCAGTGGAAAGTTTGGCAAATTTTTGGTTACCGTCAAGCTCAAACTGTTTAAGCATTTGTTCAGCATTTTGATAATCAAAATTACCGTATGCACCATCAGCAAGGTCAAACATTTGGTTAATTTTTACCTGCTTATAGTAAAGGTTATCTTCACCAATAAGGAAAATCTTATCCAAAGTTTGATCAGTATTGACCTCCTGATCACCTAACTTGATCGAACCAGATGTCGGAAAGATCCGGTTACTGATTAAGTTTAGGAGAGTCGATTTCCCCGCACCGTTTCGACCGAGCAAGCCATAAATTTTTGCCGGCTCTAAAGTGAATGAAACATCATCAAGAATTACTCGACGTCCAAATTTCTTTGATAAATGACTAATCTTTAATTGTTCCATCATGCTCACCCCGCTCAATTAATTCGACTAAATGTTGCTTATTAATTCCTAATTTATGTGCTTCCACAAGGAGAGTTTTGACATAATCCTTATAGAAACTTTCTTTACGCTCTTCCATAATCTTTTGTCGAGCCCCCGTTCGTACAAACATTCCGCGTCCACGGTGCTTTTCAATCAACCCCGCATCAACCAGGATATTCATCCCTTTCAAAACCGTTGCTGGATTAATATGTAATTGCTGGGAAAGCTGGGTAGTTGATGGTACCTGGCTCCCTTCATCAAAGCCACCGGTAAAAATCATTTCTTCCAGTTGACTTGCGATTTGTTGGTATAACGGTGTTGACTCGTTAAAGTGAAATTGCAAAAGATCATCTCCTTAACAGCCAATTAGTTATATGGTTAATTGCTTATGTAACTAACTATATAGGATCCTTAAAACTTTTGCAAGTTTAAATAAAAAATAGTTTAAATTATATTTTTAGCCGTTCTTTATATAATATATAGGAATCTTTCCGAATATAATTGAATGGAAAATAAAGAACTTGGTCTTGATAATCAAGATATCAAACAACGCTTAATGAAGTCATTTAACTTAACTGCTGAACAGGCTGTCCAAGCGGTACAAAACAAATAGTTTATATTCTTTAAAACTTAAAAAATCCTGTAGGCGTATTATAAAGTACCCTCCAGGATTTTTAAGATCTATTAATAAAACATTACAAAAAAATATTATTCTCCCTGTTCATCCTTCACCGGATGCTCAATCCGATAAATATCAAACATGTATTCAACCACAGTCTTAAGAACAGCATAGAATGGGATACAAAGAATCATTCCGGCAATCCCAGCAATGTGCCCCGCAGCAAGCAAGAGAACAATGATTGTTAGTGGATGAATTTTAAGGGTTTTACCGATGATATTTGGATAAATAATGTTACCGTCAATCTGTTGAACAATCAGGACAACGACAATTACCCAAATTAGTTTATCCGGTGCCATTGTCAAAGAAACAAATAGTGCCGGGGCGATCCCGATGTATGGACCAACATAGGGGATAATGTTGCACAAACCAGCGACAATCCCAAGGACAAGTGCCAGTGGTTCGTGGATAATTAGGTAACCAATTGAAGTAAAGACACCAACGAAGAGACATTCAATCACTTGTCCGGCAATGTATGAAGACAAGGTGTTGTTCATCTTGCCAAGCAACTGGTTAACTTCCTTAGCGTGGTGTGGTGAAAGCCACTTTTGAATGGCAGGAACCAATTTTGAGCCATCCTTTAACATGTAAAAGAGCATCACCGGAACTGTAATGGTAACAACGGTAATGTTAGTAACCATTCCAATAATGTCGCCAACCCGTTCAGAGAGCCCCTTCAAGATCTTTTGTGCATAAGCGGCTAATTGATGATCAAACTGACGGTAGTATGCATTAAGATCCACGTGTTTCAACGGCGAATGCTTAATCGTATCGTTCATTAAACTCTGCAGCCCATTAACTGTTTGCGGCAAGTGATTAACTAATTGGCTAATTTCCTTTACTACTGGTGGAATTAATGCCGAAATTCCCCAAATGATAATTAGTATTAGCAGGACAACAATTAGTAAACTAGCCACGCCACGATTTATCCGGAATTTACCGATCCTGATCTTCATGATCAAATTCAGAATTGGGTTCAACATGTAATATAAGAATCCCGACAGCAGCAATGGGACAAAAACTACTGATAGGAATGTCCAAAATGGCTTAAAAATAAACTGAATTTTGGTACAAACAAATATTAGTGTCGCAATTGTCAAAAAAACAATCGGCCAAAACAGCCAATGATAAAATTTTTCTCGATTCATTATAATAATCCTAACATTTACAAAATAAAAGGACACCTCGTAAAAGCAGGTGCCACAACATCCCTTCTACCATACACTAAGGATGTTTGATTGTAAATGAGAAAAATAATTCATTCCTTTCTATTAGCAATCTTAACCTTGAAATTCGTATCTGTAGTACTACTTACTTCATCGTTTTAACAACATAGTGCTTACCTGCCGTGACATCGTACTGAACAAGACGGTAATCATGAAGTAGCGCTTTTTGCTTTTTCGTTAGCTGGTTTTCTTTAAGGATCTTACCTTTTTGCGTAATAAAGCGACTGTTACTATTGTAGGCATTCACATTACCGCTTGCCTGAACATCCTCGGTAATCACCGGCAGCTGTTCGTAAACCCGTGTCAGCAAGGCCTGATACCAGTCCACCTTAGAGTTGGTTTGCTTAGCTGCCATTGCAATAAAGTCGTTTGGCGCAACGTAAGCTGTCTTCTGCTTAAAGTTCCGTGCGCCATGTTCTCGCGCATACCGATTAGAGTAAATGAAATAATCTGTTTCATGGAGTTTAAGGCCATCCTTGGTCATCTCATTGCCATAGATTCCTGGTAAGTGATCCCCATAAAAGACAACCGTAATTGGCCTTTCAATTTTATCAATCGCCGTAATGAATTGCTTCATTGCCTCATCAGTATGGTGAATCCCAGTAGCAAAATCATTTACCGACGACTTATCAGTACCGGCAGAAACCTTTGTCGCCTGATATTTACTAATTTCATTGTAATAGTGCTGATTATATGGGAAATGATTCTGCATCGTTACCAGGTTAATGAACCGGCCACCGTGGTAATTCATTAACTGATCTAACACATTTTGGTAGGAAGTTTGATCGGAAAGGTATGGACTCCGATCGATCTTTTTCTGATGACGAATTGGGTACTTACTTCCCAAATAGAGGAACCGATCAATCCCAAATTTTCGGTAAACCTCCGTTCGGTTATAAAATGCACCGTTGTAGGGATGGATTGCAATTGCAGACTTAAATTGCTGAGCGATTGATGGATTGTTTTTCAAATTATTAACCAATTGGGTATACGGTGTTGGCAGGGTCGGCGAAAAATTAGTTAACGCGAACCCGGTCAATGCCATATATTCCATGTTGGCTGTTCCACCACCATACCCTGAACTGATCATTAAGCCACCAGTATTTTGTTTACTGAGCTTAGTAATGTACGGTACGGGATTGTTCTTCAATTGCACCCCGGGAACCCGTTGTGGATTAGCAAAACTTTCACTCAAATTGAAAATAATGGTTTGCTTACTAAATGAATTAGTTCGCTGACGGTTAATTTGCTGAGCATCCAAATGGTACTTGCGGACAATTGCAGCCATTTTCTGTCGAGAATATCCAGTTGGCTTAGCCATTACAGTAACGTCAATGTTGTTCATGAATTGAAGTAGTGGCCCATTGATTCTTGCCCCACTTAATTGGTTATAAAACATTGGCTGATCATCAATGGAAGTCATCAGATTATTAAAGGGTGTATTCTGATGATTCCACAAAAATGCTGTCGCAAATAAGCATGGGGCCAGGAGAACAAATAGCAACCGTTGTGTTACCCCCCCCACTGCGTTTCTTAGGGGATGAGTCTTTTCTAGCCAAACAGTTACCGCAATCAGGATCATTAAGGTTACCAGGGCAACTATCCAAACTATACCATCAACCATGCCAAACAAGTTTTTAGCGACCCGCACCATCGCAAGATCTGCAGGAAGGATTGGTTCGTTTCGAGCAACATTTTTTTCATGATTAGCCACAACAAAAACTGCACTGATTGCAATAACACTAATCAACCCGATCCAATAGCGATTGGTCAATGCCTGGATAAACTTAATGACCGCGAAGATCAAGAATGCCGTAAAGAGTAATAGTAGCTCCCGTTGACCAAAAGTGTAGGCAAAAATATTGTAGGTTGCATCAACGTTCGGACTTACAGAAAAGCCGTCATTCATTAATAGCATCGAAAGAGCTGCGATTAAGTATGAGATAATTCCCAGAATAATATTTGGCATCCAGGAATTAAGCCGCTGTTTTATTAATTGAAGCTGTTCGTCAGCGGATTGACCAGTGAACCGATCAATTCGCTGAAGGTGTCGCTTAGCAAAATTACCCGTTGATAATCTACACCAAACGTAGGAACATGCTAAGGAAAAAAGGAGAAAAATAATTGTAATTATTCCCGCCTTCAAGCTGCCATAAGCGTTGTGAAGTTTCACGATGAGTTGGACACTTGCCAGTAATGCCGTATTCTCAATTAACGTTAAGTAGGAATATAACGATCGCCAATTTGGCTGTTCTAAGTGATTCACCGTAATTTTGACAATTCCATAAGCAGCTAAAACGGTGAAAATATTGGTTGGTGTGGTGAAGCGACTTGTTGTTCGCCCATCAATACTCATGAATGGCATGATCCCTTGAAGGATAACTGTGATCAGTAATCCTAAGCCAGTAATAAGAAGCCATTTTCGATGATAACTTCCCTGCTTAACATTGGCACCAAGGACAAACAGTAACGCATAAAATAATGTTAAATGGTTACTCGTCCATCCCCAAATATTTGGTGTCCAAAAGAGTGGGATAATTATGAGAAGCCAAATACCAATCAAAGCCGGCCGACGCCAAATGAATTTTTGATCATTAATTACTGCAGTCAGAATTAGTCCCAGTAAGCTTCCGAAAATCAGTGGATAGGTATTCCGCAATAACGGAAAAGTTGCATTGAAGAAGTCGATATGAAAGACTGTGACCTTTGCAAGCTGGTTGGTGCTAAGTGCCACTAATACACTAGCCAGGACACCCAGGACTAAAGCGTTCAGCCATGCTTTAATGATTGTCGATTCACGATGACTCCTTTGTGATAGGAAATACCCTAACAGTAAAATCAGAATATCAGAGCCAAGCAATGTTAAGCCTTTTAAGACTTCATACGCACTGGTATGGAGACTGGCATTACTGTAACTCGCTATATGTGGTCCGAGTTGCCAATATACCTGGGCAATTCCTACCCAAAGCATCAGCGCAACCCAAACTAGATTACTTTTTAATCGATGCATGATTTTCTCCCCTAAAATAATATCTTCCCTATTTTAATATAGACGGTGGGGAGATACAAAAAATAGTATACAAAAGGCCTGTAATAGCAACGTTGATTATTGCTATTACAGGCCTTTTCATGGTTATAAATGCTGACTAGAGTCGCTGTTTTGTATTAGCTGAGGTATTGGTATGACAGTATTAGACTCTAAACGTGTTAAAAGTGTATTCAGAAACTATGGTCAAAATCTGATGTGACAATATATTAGTTGTAAATAATTTACTACTAAATATAACATTTAAGCTATCTTAATTAATACTAAGTATTACACATTAATTCCCTTGTTACTAGAAAAATAATTAATAATTTGCGTATCGTTTCGCTCCATATTTGGGTCATCATAAAAACAGAAACTCAACGATTTATCTTTACAAAAATAATTGAATAGAGATGGACGGAGTAGTTGAGTTTTTTGACTGTTATAAGCACTTCTCCTCATATGCTTACCGTTTGCAGTTACACCAAGGCGTTTAATATGATGACAGTACTTTTTGTCAGCATTAGCAGGAGAATTGCTACCAATTTCATCAAGAACAATTTGTCGAAGTGACTTTTGGTTCTTATAGTTTGGAAAATAGTGGTTTGGAAATTGACTGCTTAAACTCATATAAAGATTCTGAAAAAGCGTACCAAGTTTACCATCCTCATATGGAATATTAAAAAATATTCTGATCTCCTTAGTAGTAGCTGAAGAAAAACTATAATCATTTACCATAACTGCTAGCTTATCAGATAAATTATCTGCATCCATAAAAATTAGTTTTGCAATATCGGAATTATTTGTATCGTCAAGAATTCGCTCAATCAATACAATATACTTCGTACTTTTATAACTAACGTAGCAAGGATAAATAACAACTTCTTCTTTCTCCATTTCCATTACAACTTGACGTAATTTAGTAAAATATTTCAACACCAATACTTCCTTTTTACTATACGAACTTTATTCTTCTATCCCTCGCTTAAACGTATCAAAAATCAACTGATCCTTAATTACTTCCCGATCTGGAGTTAAGTCCCACGGTGAACCTGGCCGATGAGTTTGCTTGCTTAATCGAGCAGCGTTGTAGTTAATGTAATCTTCGTTCACTTTACTTAGAAGATCTACAATCTCGCCATCCTGTGAAACTAAGTTATAGTCATCCATCGCTTCTTTATCTGGCTTATCAATGTCCAGAACACTTTGACCATTAAATTTATCATGTACTTCCGTTATCAATGGGCCATATTGGAAGTGGACGATTGTTGAAGAAAATAATTTATTTCTGGTTGCGGCTAAAAATCTCCCATACGCAATGTAGAGCAGTTTAATGACCTTCATTTGTGTCAACGGGTCAATATTTAAATCGCTATCCCTTTCAAAATAGTTTTCAACTCGTAACCAATTAGCTAATTGTACGGCCGTAAACTTAGGTTTCTCCTTTTGTGACTCAACCACACCATCATTATTGCTTAGATAAGAGTTCACCTTCGAAATTAATTCATCAGAGTAATCATTCTTTTCATCGGCAATATATTGTTGAAGCACATCATCATTAACAATGAGTGATTTTAACAGTCTATTATTGGCTTTGGTAGGAAATGCACCAGCCTCGTAAAGTGCAATGGTGTTTGGACTTAACCCAGTCAATTCAGCTAAATTGCGTTGAGATAGTCCTACTTTAGCACGATACTGCTTTAACTCTTGTGGTGACAACAACCCCATTTCATCACGATATTGTTGACGAGCTATTTCGGCAGCTTGATCATCCAATTCTTTATCTGGAATCAGTTCATTGGTGTTACTGTCAAAAAGAGCCGGTGCTGTTACCGTGTACTCATGTCCATTGATGGTATAAGTGGTTGTAAAGTTCTTTTGGTAAGCCATATGAACCTCCTCCTTTAATAATCAAGATGAAAACTGATAAATACCACTTTTTGGTTATTTTCAGTAAATACAAACTTAATGTAATAAGTCTGTCCATCACTAGTTTTAAATACCCAAACAAATTGTAATGGATTATTTCGATTAGGTTCATGTTTGACAAAATCGTTAATGGATAACTGTCTAACAATTTCCTTAGCTAAAGTTACAGAAACTGGCATTGCCATTCTGCTTTGTCGTTGAACCATATGAAATCGATCATGATTTACAAGAAATTTCAATCTTGCTAATGCCTCACCAACCTCCATTACAATCCCCCTAGTATTTTATTGCTATACCATTATAGCATGACGGTGATGCCTTTACTACTAATTAGTAGCAAGAACGTTAAAAAATAAAGTATCTTAATCAAAATTCACTAAATGATCAAGATACTCTACATGTGATTAAGATAATTCAGATCACTAAGGTTAACACATTATCTTAATCAACAAAAGTCCAAGTAATATTAATTAACCCTCCTTTATTACCCTTTCATTGCACTTCATTACAAAAATTGCAAAATCAACCATTTTAATTGCTAAATATTTACATTAATATTTCAACTATGTTACAATATATGCATCGAAAGAGAACAACAACGTTAAAATTAACGTTGCCGGAAGGAGTGCTATTACCATGAAGATGAATAAGAAAGTTTTAAATAGTTCACTTGTTATTTTACTTGCACTAGGTCTAGGTGGTTGTGCTGTTGGCAGTTCCACAACTACATCGCACAAGACCCATGAAGCATCAAGTTCACAAGTGGTTAAGCAAAGTCACAAGAAGAGTGAAAAGTCAGCATCAACCAGTGCTAAAACTGCAGCTGCTACTAGCCACTCAGCAAGTACAAACGTTGCATCTTCAAGTAGTAGCACAAGTTCCGCTAAGAACGTAACTACCAGTTCGGCTGCAAATACAACTAACAATGGTGCTAACCAACAAGTTACTGCTCCAGCTAAAGTTGCTAGTTCATCAAGCAGCGTTAAGGAACAAAAATCAGTTCAACTTGGTCTAGGCGATGTCGCAACTTGGACTGACTCTGAAGGAGTTACCCACAATGTTGATAGCGACGGGATGGATCGTTACACTACCAAGGGAAGTTCCCAAGTTCAATACAAAGACTGGTCAGGAGCATTTCCAAGCGGAGTTACGGTAAGTCATAACGAATAATTAAAATAGTGGAAATAGCATTCTTTCACAAAAAGAGGAGTCAGCAATTAGCGCTGATTCCTCTTTTTGGGTTTATAAAACATTTAGCTCAAACATGCTGTACTTCTTTTACAGTAATATTTTCATTCTTATTAAAGTCAAAAATAAGATCACTTTCAATCTTATTAATAGCTTCAAAAATTTTCAAACAGTAATTTATATTTTTTCGTTTTTCACCAATTACTTTATTACAAAATGATTTATCAACAAAGAAAATTTTCTTTTTAGTATGTGGATCGACAATAATGCTATTTATAGCTTCATTATCAAACTTTGCTGATGGCCAATTTCTGTGAATATATTTTATTGTTCTTTTTGGCTTTGGCTCCTTAATATTAATAATTGCTGCCATATCACCTGAATTAATACAAACTAACTGATAACCATCTTTCCCATCCTCACAATCATATGCAACACAAAAATGAAGTTTCGACTTAGGATCTAACCGATATTTTAAATCTTTTCTACTTACGTAACATGCATAGCAAGCTGCCAATAAAGCAAAAAAAGCCAAAATAGCCGAAGCCACATCAGCCCAAGCCGAAATAATACCTGAATCCATTTTCAATTCACCAAGTCTCTTTTTATTTGATTGTATAACAAAAAGGCTGCCAATTCAGACAACCTTCTAGATTATATTTAATTATAGGCAATGACCATTAACATCAAAGTAATATTCCCTGTATTCACCATTCCACGGAGCATAATGCCAGCCATTAGCTACCATATCACCTGCACCATCAAAATAGTACCAAGCACCATTGATCCATAACCATTCATTCTCGGCCCTAGTACCATCTGCTTTAGAATACGACCAGGTTGGATATTGGTTATGGCCATTACTGAATGAATGCCAGCAATTTGTTACATAGTGGCCGTTTACATCAAAGTAATATTCATTGTATTGATCATTCCACGAAGCACCATGCCAGCCATTAGCTACCATATCACCTGCACCGTCAAAATAGTACCAAGCACCATTAATCCATAACCATTCACTTTCTGCTCGTGTGCCATCAGACTTGGAATATGACCATGTATATTCTGGATATGCATATTTGCCATTATTATATGAATGCCAACTATTTGTTACGTAGTGGCCATTAACATCAAAATAATATTCGTTATATTGCCCATACCATGGAGCACCATGCCATCCATTAGCAACCATGTCACCTGCACCGTCAAAATAGTACCAAGCACCATTGATCCATAACCATTCACTTTCTGCTCGTGTGCCATCAGACTTGGAATATGACCATGTATATTCTGGATATGCATATTTGCCATTATTATATGAATGCCAACTATTTGTTACGTAGTGGCCATTAACATCAAAATAATATTCGTTATATTGCCCATGCCATGGAGCACTATGCCATCCGTTAGCTGACATCTCACCTAAACCATCAAAATAGTACCAGGAACCATTGATTAATAGCCATTCACTTTCTGCTCGCGTACCATCAGTCTTACGATAAGTCCAATCATAGGTACCATCATAATTCCGACTTGATTGCCAGCCAGTTGAATAACCAGAGTACCAATCTGCTCGTGCTTGACTGGTAGTGGCTGTGACAGACTGAGCAACAGTCGTAGTTTGTTGTTCACTTGCAACATTACTACCTTGTGCACTAGTATCAGCAGAAGCACTCGTAACTGCTGCATCACTATTACTTACTTGAGTCGATACAGCACTACTATCTGTATTTACATTATTAGTAGTAGCAACAGTAGTACTATTCATATTGCTACTATTTGTACTTACATTAGTATCAGCACTAACACTAGTAATTCCAAGCGCTAATCCTGCTAAAACAGTGGTTGAAGCCAACCATAATTTCTTTTTCAAGATTATTCCTCCCCAAAAGTAACAAAATACGGTTTCATTTTAGCACTTAATTATTTAGCTAACAAGCTAACACAAAAAGGCTGACTCAACGCCAACCTTTCTTAATCAACTTATTCAGTTAACCATGCATTTTGCTCATCAAAATGGTAAAGCTTACTTTGTCCGTTATTGGTTAAGTAAACATCCCCAGTATCCGCTTCACCATTATTCTTAAAGTGGTAGTAGTGACCATTAATCTTTTGCCAGCCGATTAATGCTGAGCCACTAGCGTCAAAGTAATACCATTTTCCATTAACTTTTTGCCAACCAGTAGTCATTGCTCCAAACAAACCGTTATGTTGAGTGGTTAAGAAATATACCTTTCCGTTAACCGTTTGCAACCCACTCTCCATTTGGCCAGTCGTTGAGTTCATATAGAACCAGTTATTACCAATAAATTGCCAGCCACTATTCTGCCAAGTATTTATTGGATCGAAGTAATACCAACTGTTATCAATCAACTGAAATCCACGTACTGCCCAGGCATTAACAGTATCAAAGTAATAACCATGCCCGTTGATCTTTTGCCAACCTGTCAACGCTTTACCATCGTTACCAAAGTAGTACCAGTTTCCTGCACCAGACCGGAACCATCCCTTTGCTGCAGCTCCATTATTATAGAAGAAATACCAATTATTATTAATATTCCACCAGCCGGTCCGCATGGCTCCGTAGCTTCCATCATGTTGGGTATTCAAGAAATACAGACTATTCCCAACATTTTGCAATCCCGTCATCATTTGACCATAGCTAGGGTTAAAGTAGAACCAATTATTATCGATCCATTGCCAATTCGTATCCATCCACGCATTATTTACATCAAAGTAATACCAATTACCACTTAAATTCTGCCAATTGGTCAGTGCCCATGCATTATTTAAGTCAAAGTAATACTTATGATTACCAATCCACTGCCAATTAGTCTCAGCAACCCCCTGACTAGTAAAGTAATACCAGTGGCCGTTAATGAATTGCCAGCCAGTCAACGCAGCACCATTATTTTGGAAATAATACCAATTATTATTTACCCTTTGCCAACCAGTTACCATCGCACCACTATTGTTTAAGTAGTACACATTGCCATTAACATTCTTCAAACCAGTTTGCATATTACCAGTTGTCGGTTCTAGGTAATACCAATTACCGTTGATCCACTTCCAACCTAACTCTAATAGTCCAGCCTGATCAAAATGTCGCCATTCATTATCAATTAAATGCCAGCCAGGAGTGTTATATTCTTCAGCAGTACTAGAATTATTATCACCTTCAGCCCAGATAAAATGCATATCAACATTTAACAAATTAAAGTTAAATGTCGAACCATCACTATAAGTTCCCGTACCAACTGATTTAGTAATGGATGGGTAGATCCCAAGCGTATTAATTCTTTGTGGATTAGTCAAAAAATTTTGTGCATGACCAAAATTATCTGAAGCATCATTAAAGAGCATTCCCATTACACCATAGTAAATTAGTGCTCTTAAATCATCCATTGTAGTTACACTAAATACAGGAATAGCATTATTATTGATAAACTCATTCCCTTTAGCACTTGCAAAAGGACGAACAGCTAAACCATTTATATTATCATTATAAATTTGTTGGGCAGCAATATTTTCACTATGATTGTTAAGAATTTCTGGATCATGCCAATGACCATTCATTAATGATTCATTCTTATTTTGATATTCCAACGCCATTGACCGAACCTGATCTATCGTTTCGTCATTTAATTGAAAAGGCTCCAAGCCAAACTCACTTCTAATTTGATTTACTAAGCCTACTCCATACTGATTCATTTGGATCGTTTGTTCAGGACTTAGGTTATTAACATTTACATATTCTTTAGCGGCAACACTGTCTGATTGGTAATTATTCATACTCAACCCGCTAATTGTTGTCTGCTGAAAATCATTTGCTTCAGTAGAGTTAGAAATCCCCCTTAATTTATCAAGAGTATACCCTTGTGAGAAGTTTACGTACTGGGTACTCTGTGTATTTAAATTGGCCGAATAAAGTGATGCAGTTGTCGCTGAAGCTTGCTGCTGAGCAACATTACTGACAATGGGCTGATTACTATTAACATTATCAGAATTAACACTTGTCGCGGAATCGGTTGTTTGTGTATCAGCGAGAACATTATTTTCAACAATACCAATACCAACAGCTGTGGTTAATGCTGCGACCGCCGTCATTTTTACAAGATTTTTATTCATCTATTATCTTCCCCTGTAATTTATCAGAACATTTCTATATCACATTTTACACTAAATAGCATTATTAGACGAAATGTTTACAGAATTGTTAAGCTAATATTAGCAAATTGAAATGGCCCTTACATTTATAGTATATTAATAAGGTTAAAAACTTTTGATTGAGGTACAAAATATGAATGACAATCACGAGACACGTGAAGAATATCGAAAAAAGATGGAACAACGGATCCATGATAAGGTAGCTCAGGATCAGAAGCAAAATCATGAATCCAAAATGTCAAAATTTAAGTTACCAAAATTTAAGTCTTCAAATAATAAGCCACGGAGAACTTCATCAAATATGAATCCAAATACACCAGAAGTTCATCATTACCGAACTCCTCGCTGGGTTAAAAATATTATTTGGGCACTAGTTATTTTGGTATTACTCGGTGGTGGCTACGAATACCATAAGATTAATTCGGCTGCTAATAATATTTTTGGCAGTGGCGATGGTAAAATCAGCAAAAAGCTCCAAAAAGGTGAGCCTGTTTCTGTCCTAGCAATGGGAACTGATGTCGGTGCCTTGGATCGTGGAAATACTGGTGGAAATACTGACTCGCTTGAATTGTTTACAATTAACCCTAAAACAAAGAAAATAACTATGACCAGTATTCCTCGTGATACGCTAGTTCGTGTTCCGACTAAAGAAGGTCCTACATACGTAAAGATTAATGCAGCATATTCAATCGGTGGTCCTAAGAAAACAGTTAAAGCTGTCTCCGAGCTGTTAGATGTTCCAATTGATTATTATGCCGTCATTAACATGGGAGTCTTAAAAAAGGTTGTTAATACAGTCGGTGGTGTAACCGTAGATAATCCTTTTGCGTTCACGTACGAAGGACACCACTTTAAGAAAGGAACGCAACACCTTAACGGTGAGTTAGCTCTTAAATATTCTCGGATGCGTTACAGTGATCCAAATAATGATTATGGACGACAAAAGCGTCAACAACAGATTATTGAGAGTGTTATTCAGAAGTTCAAGAAATCTGGTTCTATTGGAACTGCAAATAAGATTCTGGATGCAGTTAAAGATGGTGTAAAAACAAATATTCCAGTTGATGATATTGCTACACTATATGGTAATTACCACGCTGCAATGGATAATGTCACAACTTACCATTTCCAAGGACAAGATGCCACAATTGAGGGCGTCTCATTCCAAATTGCTAGTCCAAAAGAAATTAATCGTATTTCTAAACTTATTCGGAAACAATTAGGTCTTAAGCCTAAAAAAGTTGTTAACCACGAAACTAGAATGTACAAGTCTCAACCATCCTATAATGGTGTAACTAATACAGACTTTATTCTTCCTGGTGGTGCTAGTTATAACGATCCAGGTAGTGGTAATGGGAGTGATTATGTTATTGGTGGTAAAACATCATCGCAAAAACATACTTCCACCTATTCTAATAGTGCGAGAACCTATGGAGAAATAAGGAGCTCGCAAGTTACTACTCAGGTTCCCCAAACGGAAAGGAGAACCCAGTCAACTATTCGTAACGAATACCAAACAACTCGAACTCCTGCTGCAACTACAGGTCATGTATCTGAAAATACTACAACCCATACAGTTCAAAGATCAGTCACAACTCACGAATAATAAAAGAAGTCATTCAGAATTTGATATGATTCTGGATGACTTCTTTTATTAATTATCGTTATAATCTGATTCTGGTTTTAACTTATTAGCGTAACCATTAACTTCATCTTTCTGTGATTGATTAGTATAGTAATCACGAATTAATCCCGACACCGTAACGTGTTTTGTTGTAGTCGAAGCTTCTGCTACTGATTGTCCCTCTTTTGGATCAACATATTTAATTGTTACATCGTTGCCATTCTGTTTAAAATACAGCCAACTAGTTGGATCACCATTAGCGGTAACGTAACTAAAGCCATTCGAGTTGCTTCCATACCACATCATTCCATCACTTATTCCATCCTTAAACCAATCTGGTTCTTGGTATAAAGCAACAAGGGTTCCCAGTTGCTGAGTTGATAAATTATGTGAATTATTCGTTGGTGTAGACTGGTTCCGCATGTCTTGAACCTTAGTATTGTTAGCAACATTCATAATCCGCTTAACTGCATGATGTTGCTTAGCATAAGCAACCATCTCTGCCTTAGTTACTCCATCAGGAGATATTCCCGCATCACTATCAGAAATATAAGTCTTATTACCAGCTATTGTGTAGTAAGTACTGTCTATCCCGTGCTCACTATCCTTTTGGTTAAGCTTTACAGAGTATAAAAGTTCCGCACCGTCAGGGTAGTCCTTATAAAGCGGTCCTTCCCCCTTAGGAACATCATCCTTATTATAAATTTTTACAACTGCTCCCTGACCAGATATTTTCATATCCTTAGAATAGTTATTCTGATCAGCGCCCGGCATATGTTCAACAGTATAATAAAGAACTAATGCTGCGTTTTGGGCTGGCGTTAGATGCGCAGGATCAAGTGTTGAGCTACTAGAAGTAGCCGTACTAGCACCATTTCCATTTGATGCTTTTTTAGCAATCTTCGTGTTATTCGAACTAGAAGCTGAATTATCACTATTTGTATTACCACATGCTGCTAAAGTTACCGCAAGTAGCGATGTAACAATTACTAAACCTATTTTTCTCATTAAAAATCCTCCAAAACTAATCTTTAACACTGTAATTATAAAGCAATTCAGCCTATCCACAATATCTTTCAGTCCAAAATAAAAAATCCATAATCTACGTCACTGTAGACTATGGATTATGTTATATTCAATTATTTTCCAGTAACAGAAGTAGCCGTAACATGGAATGAATGACCGTTACCACTAACAGTCCAATCGTTAATTCCATTTTGAACAGCCGTATATCCATCAACCTCATCAATTGAAGGTAATCCAGTAGCTGGCTTACCTGAGATACCAGCATTGTTTAACTGATTACCGATATGTTCTTTAACAATATTTTTGGCATCTTGTGCTGTCATTTGCTCACGAGTGCTTTGCTCTGATGTTGAAGTAGCAGTAGTAGACTTACTACTAGAAGTAACATTACTGGATGAACTACTTGTTACTGCAGAACTAGATACTGACTTTTCACTTGCTTTCTTGCTCTGATTAGTAGAAGTAGCCGCGGTCTTACCAGAAGTTTTTGCACTTTTTACAACCTTACTGGAAGATGCATCATTATTTGAACTATTTTTAGCAGAACTACTTGAATTACCACAGCCTGCTAAAGTAATCATTAATGCACCAGCAGCAACAGTTGCCATAAGTTTTTTCATATAATAATGCTCCTTCTTTATTAATTGTTTCATCTATTATCTTATATCCTAAGATTAATTACAATACAACGTAGTAACTTGCTGAGTAATACTTAGTGTAACCAACTTTAATTACGTCACCAGGTTCTGGAGCATGGACATATGCACCATTACCAAGAGAAATAGCTACGTGGTATGGTGCGCTATCACTACCATAAAATAGCAACGCACCCTTAGGAGCATTAGCAACGTCATAATGGTGAGTACCTAATGCTTGCTGTTGGTAAGTTGTTCGATAGTTAGAGCCTAAGCCATATGCCCATTGAACTAACCCAGAGCAATCAAAACCAGTAGATGGATTATTACCACCCCATACATAAGCACGACCACGCATTGACATTGCCTTATTTACGGCTTCACTATGATCATCCAACCAAGCACCATTGGATCCAAAATTATATGTCTTACCATCAATTGTTTGAGTACCAGTAAGCATATTAGCATTGGTGGTATCGAAGTAGTACCAAACATTGTTAATCTTTTGCCAACCAGTTAAAGCATTGGCGTTAGTAGTATCAAAGTAGTACCAGAAACCAGCGTTAGACTTGTACCAGCCGGTGTTAGCCCAGGCATTACTTTCATCAAAGTGGTACCAGTTGTTATTAATCTTTTGCCAACCAGTTAAAGCATTAGCGTTGGTATCATCGAAGTAGTACCAGTTATTGTTAATCTTCTGCCAACCTTTTTCAGCCCAGGCATTTGATTGATCGAAGTAGTACCAGAAACCGGCATTGGACTGATACCAACCAGTACTTGCATTAGCATTGGTTTCGTCAAAGTGATACCAGTTATTATTAATCTTTTGCCAACCAGTTTCTGCTTGAGCAGTTTCATTATTGAAGTAATACCAGAAGCCAGCTTGTGATTGGTACCAACCAGTTTGGGCATTTCCTTCATTGCCAAAGTAATACCAACTGTTATTTACTTGTTCCCATTCATTGGTAACTTTGGCATTATTGTTGTAGTAATAAGTATTACCATTTTCTTTAACTAACCCATTTTGGGCTACTGAAGTTGTTTGACTAGCTTGACTAGCAACATTAGTGGAAAAGTTGTTAGTTGTTGCTGGCTGTGCTGAAACGACATTATTACTTGCACTAGCAGTACTACTATTGGTACTTGCATAACTAGCTGCCACAGTTGCACTTTCAACAGTTTGTTGTGATTGAGCAACTTGAGTAGTCGAAGTTGCATTGTCTTGAGCAACTACATCAGCTTGAGCGTCAGTAGCCATTGTTATACCAAAAGCTAATGAAGCAATAGTGATTCCCATAGTTAACCATTGCTTACCACTCTTATATAACTTGTAATGTTTCTTACTCATAAACTAAAATACAACTCCCTTTAATTCGTTCATCAATAATTTCAACGGTTACTACTATACAATAAATTTTTCTTAAAAAGTTGAATGTCGTCAGTTTGTTAACGAATGTTGCCGTCTTGTAATATTAGTGAAATTTTTTGTTACAAAAAACGTCTTGACCCTCATTAAGTCAAGACGTTCTCAATCAATAAAATATTAATTTAACTTATTAGTAGCCACTCCAGTAACCATTGCTGTAGAAGTAGTAGCTCTTACCATTGATATTTTGCCAACCAGTCATCATTGCACCGTGCTTTGGATAACCTGGATTAAAGTAGTACCAGTGACCATTTAGCCATTGCCAATCAGTAGCAGCAGCATAACTACCTGATTGGAAGTAGTACCAAGTACCATCTTGACTCATCTGCCAACCAGTAACTGGATGTCCTGCCGCGTCAAGATAGTATAACTCATTGTTATCCCGGTTAGTTGTCCAGCCAGTTGACATCCAAGCATTTTCTTGGTTAAAGAAGTACCAATAGCCACGGTACCATTTCCAGCCAGTATATGCAGATGCATTAGTGTTATCAAACCAGTACCAGTGACCATTTAGCCATTGCCAGCCAGTTAATGCCCAGGCATTGTTGTAATCAAAGAAGTACCAGTAGCCAGCCGGTGATTGGAACCAGCCTGTTTGAGCATTAGCATTGACTGGATCAAAGTAGTACCAACGATTATTAAGTCGTTGCCAACCAGTAAGGGCCCAGGCATTACTGTAATCGAAGAAATACCAGAAACCAGCTCCAGATTTAAACCAACCTGTTTGCGCCCAGGCGTTAACTGGATCAAAGTAGTACCAATGATCGTTAATCTTTTGCCAACTAGTTAAGGCATATCCTTCATCAGTATCGAAATAATACCAGTGATTATTAAGCAATTGCCAGCCAAGATATGCACTTCCATCGCCTTTAAAGCCATACCATTTGCCATCAACCTTTTGCCAGCCGGTCTTCATTGCACCATAAGAACCATCATGATTAATATTAAGGTAATAAATATTCCCATCAATCTTTTGAATTCCAGTAACCATGGAACCATCACTTGGTGTGAAGTAGAACCAGTTGCCACCTAATTGCTGCCAACCTTGTAGAGCTTTACCATCTTTTCCATAGTAGTACCAAACAGTTTCAGTAGTACCATCTTCTTGCTTAACTTCTTTAGTCCCCCAACTATTAGGAGTTCCTGTTGGTAAAAACGGATTGGTGTTCAAGTAAGCCAGTTGAGCCTTCAAATAACCATTAATTGTATTTTTCATTGAAGCAAGGGCATCCGCTTTTTCTTTTTCAATTGCAGCAAGCTTTGCTTGATTTTCTTTTTGTAATTTTTGTAAAGCGTCTCGGTTACTTTGTTCAAGCTTATTCAGGAAGCCACTTTGAGCAAGCGAACCGATAAACAAGGTCTTGGCAGTTGCCAATGCACTTTCCTGAGTTTTCTTAGCTTCTGTTAACTTATTTTGAGCATCTTCGTTTTCCTTTTGTGCCTTTTCATATGCACTCTTGGCTTCAGCACTCTTCTTTTCTGCTTCCGCAACTGCGGCTTCAGCATTTGATTTATCATCACTTGAAGCTGATTCAGCGACCTTCTTAGCAGCATCTAAGTCAGAAGCAGCATTATCACTAGCTACCTTGGCAGCTGATGCAGCGGTTGAAGCTTGGGCAGCCGAATCACTTGCTTGAGCGTATGCGGCATTAGCACTTGAAGTAGCATCACTATATGCTTTATATTCTGCTGGGGCAGCTGATTCGATCCCAGGAATTTTTGTTGGATCAGTATTTACAGCACTAGAAGCAATTGCATAGGCTGAAGAATTAGCATCAGATAATTCTTTTTCAGCTGCTGAATTAGCCTTAACTTGTGCTGCACTCTTGGCATCATATTCAGAATTTATTGCAGAAGTCTCGCTAGCAATTGCTGAACTTGCAGCAGCACTAGCAGCACTAGCAGTCCTTGTAGCACTAATTGCTGAACTTGCAGCAGCATAACTATTAGCTGCTGGAGTTGCGGCTAAACTAGCAGAAGTATTAGCCTTAACTGCATAGCTTGAGATTGTATTTTCGGTAGCAATGTTATCAGCACTTACTTTAGTGTTAGATGATAATAATCCAAGTGTTAAAGCAGCACCGGCAACTAAAATCGTATTTCTCAATTTATGAGAATGAAGACTCTTGTTAGTCATTGATGATTCTCCTTTTTTACGCTTAATCACAATTATTTTACAACATCTATTTTAGAATTAACACCGCAATTAATAATAAAAGATCCCATCAACTGATGAGATCTTTTATTATCATTATGCCCAGTAGAAGTTAGGACGATAAACCATTTGGTATGGCCGATCATCATCGTTCCAATACCATTGATAGTTAAATTCTTGAACAGCTTGACCAGCAGCACCGTACCGAGAATTTGGATTTGAACTCCAGTAGTATCCACAAGTTGAGATACACATTGGATCTGGGCCTGCAGTAGAGATAACTACCGTATGACCTGCTCCACCAGCAGAAGCACCTGGGTTACCCCAAATCACAATATCACCGTATTGAACATTTTGAACGCCACGGCCACGTCCTGCAAGGTAGTAACCATTTTGAAGCAAGTAATTACCCAAATCTAAAGTGGAATAAGTATGGGCAGGTGTATGACCGCCAGCGCTCCAAACAGCTTGTGTCATTGAACCAGAACAGTCAGCAGTTCCATCAGCCCCAGTTCGTGAACCGTACATTGAATAAGTTAACTTGCCTTCACGGGCCAAGAACCAATTAATTACCCGTTGACTAAAGCCAACAAAGGCACCATTACTTTGCAGGTTTACCCAGTGACCATCAATCCAATGTCCACCAGTCCACATATTAGCATTGGTTGGGTCCATGTAGTACCAATTATGGCCGACAAATGTCCAGCCAGTATGAGCCCATGCATTTTCTGGATCAAAGTAATACCAGAAACCTGCCGGTGATTGGTACCATCCTAGAATTGAATTTGCATTGTTAGCATCAAACAAGTACCAGTGACCATTGATGCTTTGCCAACCAGTTTTGGCAGTTCCATCCTGGTTAAAGTAGTACCAGAAACCTGCTGGTGACTTATACCAGCCAGTGGTTGCGGCTGCATTATCACCAAAGTAGTACCAACTACCGTTTACCTTTTCCCAAGTATTTGCTACCAAACGATTATTACTCTTAAAGTAATGATTATTTCCCAGCTTATTTAAGCCATCAGCTAGATTATTCAAATCCAGATCGCCAGTAGTTGAATTGAAGTATAAGGTTTGTCCATTCACAATTGCTGAATTTTGGCGAACCCCAGTAACAAGATCGTAATATTGTAGTGAACCCGTAGCAGGATTATAAACTAATCCCTTTTGTTGACTACCTGATGGACTAAAGAAATAGTAATCACCATTAATTGAGTAAGTACCAGTAACCATCTGATAGTTAGTAGGATCGAAGTAATAACGTTGACCATTGATCGTTTGCCAACCAGTTAAAGCCCAGGCATTATTGTTGTCAAAGTAGTACCAGTCATTGTTCAGCACTTGCCAACCTTTAAGCGCCCAAGCATTTGTAGAATCAAAGTAGTAGCGGTGACCGTTAATCGTTTGCCAACCAGTCCGCGCTTCTCCATCATCATTAAAGTAATACCAGTTATTATTAATAAGCTGCCAACCGGTGTAAGCGGCACCATCATTAGGACCACCAAAGCCATACCAGCGACCATTAATTCGTTGCCAGCCATTCTTCATTGCACCATAAGTACCGTCATGTTGATCATTTAAGTAGTAACCATGGTTATTAATCTGCTTTAAACCACTTTGCATAATTGAAGTGGATGGATCGAAGTAGAACCAATTATTATCAAGCCATTGCCAGCCATTTACGGCCGCACCATTATTAGCAAAATAGTACCAATCATTACCTACAGTCCGCCAACCAGTTTGCATTGCGCCATAAGTGCCATCATGTTGAGTGTTCAGAAGGTACTTATTGTTATTAATTGTCTGCAATCCAGTCTCCATTGCACTATTTTGCGGATTTAGATAATACCAATTGTTATTGATATATTGCCAATTAGTAGCGTTTTGACCATTATTGAAATAATACCAATCATTCTGGCTAGCCTGCCAACCATTTGCTGTTTGGCCACTAGTATTCTTCCAACTAGTTGCACCGTTAGAATCTGTTTGCTTAGTGTACCCATTAATCTCTGTTGGTGTTGTTAAATTACTAAGTTGATCATTAGTAACGTCATTTTGAACCTGAGCAGCAACATTTGACTGAGTAGTTGCCGTAACAGTTGATTGCTGATCATCAGCGTAGACACTCGAAGCACCCATAATCCCGAGTACTGTAATGCAAGCAGTTAACCAAAGTTTGCCAGCTTTATACAACTTAAAATGATTTTTCATAGGATCCTTACCCCTCCATAAAATTAAACAATTCTTATATTAACACCAAATAAAAAAACTAGATAGGAATTTCCCAATCTAGTTTTTTACCAAGTTTTTAAGTGCTTAACCTATAATTTGGCGCGTAATTCGTGCTAACGCTTCAACATAGCTAACGCCCCAATTAAAGTTACGATTATTTCGGGTATAAATAGCAATTGTATAGCTATTTCTTCCATTAGGGATATATCCAATACTATTAACTTCCCATAAACCATTATCACTGGCAGGTCGCCAACCGTTCTTCAGGTAATAATTACTGCTTCCCGCAGAAATCCCCCAGCTTTGATCAGTAGAAACGGTATTCATTAACCATTTAATATAATTCCGTGACTTATCGTTAAGGTAATTGGAAGATGGATCCAAGTAGATCATCTTCAATAGTTTTAATTGATCTGATGGAACCGTTAATGATGAACCCCAATGAGGAGCAGCAGTTGTCTGATTCATTCCCAAAGCACTATAGATAGCGCTTAAAGCAGTAATACCACCAAGATAATTAGTTAAAATCGTCGTAGTTGCATCATTATCACTATTGCGAATCATCTTCATAGCAAGTGACTGTTGAGTCGAATCAAGATTACCACCAGTATTGTGAAGAAGCATCGCAAGAACAGCAACTTTAACTGTACTAGCAACCTCATATCTTAATCCTGGATTATTTGTTGTTGCATATTCTGCACCATTTCGTTGTAACTGAATGGCAATTGAAGATGAATTCCAATAGCTCCCCATAATCTGCTGCCAGTTATAAGTTAATGTCTGATTCAAATCTAACCAAGCATCATCAGGATTAAAGTAGTACCAAATACCATTAATATATTGCCAGTTAGTATCAGCCCAGGCATTGACTGGATCGAAATAATACCAGTTACCATAATCTGATTGATACCATCCTGTTACTGCATTTGCATTAGTATTATTAAACAAGTACCAGCGACCATTAATATGTTGCCAATTAGTTAATGCTTGACCATTCTGATTAAAGTAGTACCAGAAACCGGCATTAGACTTATACCAGTCAGTTGTTGCTACTCCGTTGTCTTGGAAGTAGTACCAAGATCCGTTAAACTGTTGCCAACTGTTACGAATGAATACACCATTTTCAATTAAGAAGTGTTGCTTACCAACCGTATTTAAGCCACTGATAAAATTACTAGCTTCAAGATAACCAGTAATTGGATCAAATGGTGTTACTTTACCATTTACTGTTAAATTAGCTGGTTGCATCCCCGTTTTTTCATCATAATAGCTTAATTGCTTAGCTGTTGAATCCAAGATAAATCCTTTTATCTGATGACCAGATGTAAGATCAAAATAATAATGATGACCATTGATTAAAATATAGCCTGTATCCATTTGACCGGTTTCAGGGTCTAAATAATATTGATTATCATTAATCATTTGCCAACCAGTTAACATCCAAGCATTTTGCTGATCAAAATAATACCAATGATTACCTAAATATTGCCAACCTGTTAATGCCCAGGCATTAGTTAAATCGAAGTAAAAGCGGTGTCCATTAATCGTTTGCCAACCAGTCCGTGCTTCACCATCTGGATTAAAATAGTACCAATGACCATTAATTAAGTGCCAGCCGTTATATGCAGCACCATCGTCAGGCCCACCAAAGCCATACCAACGACCATTAATTTTTTGCCAGCCATTCTGCATGGCACCATACGTTCCATTATGCTGATCATTCAAGTAATAACCCCGACCATTAATTTGCTGTAGGCCAGATAACATTTTTCCTTTTTGGGTAGGATCAAAGTAATACCACTGATTATTAATCCACTGCCAACTAGTCATTTGCCATACATTAGTTGGGTCAAAGTAGTACCAATTATCCTCAATATTTTGCCAACCGCTTACTGCAGAAGCATTGGTTAAATCAAAATAATAATTATGATTATTAATTGTTTGCCAACCAGTTAGGGCCTGACCATCCTGATTAAAGTAATACCAATACCCAGCATTTGAACGATACCAGCCTGTATTTGCTGCACCATTATTCGCGAAATGGTACCAGCTATCATTTATATTTTGCCAACCGGTTTGCATTACACCGTAAGTCCCATTATGGTGCTCATTTAAATAATAGGTATTATCCTTAATTTTTTGTAATCCCGTTTCCATCACGTTCGTTTCCGGATTCAAGTAATACCAATTATTGCTGACATTTTGCCAACCGGTTTGAGCTTGCCCATTTTGATAGTAATACCAGTCACCATCTTTATTCTGCCAACCACTAGTTTGATTTGTTACATCATTATTATCGGTAGCCACCTGTTGAGTCTTCAATTGGGGAGCATTTTGAGGCTGGGAAAAAACTCTCAGTCCAAAATGAAAGCCGGACGATGAATCAAATC
>DSLFD04103__coassemble_571_pt1 | contig 19962 bp, 22 predicted proteins | sample DSLFD04103__metabat2_high_PE_004 | metagenome-assembled genome bin DSLFD04103
TTCTTGCTTAATCTACGTCACTAAATTTGTTCAAGTTATTTATTGCAATCTGCCTAAAACTACTGATTTAATGAAGTTTATTAAAGAGCAGGGGTATGCTCCAGAAATTATTGATCTATAATTTTGCTTCCCTTCTTTTCCTACGATTAGTCAAGGATAAATTATCAAAAATAAGCGTACACTAAACTAACCTGATTAAAAAGACAATTTAAAAATCAGGTAATCGTGGTATATTGAAAGAGTGAAGTAATTAGTTCTTCACAAGGGACCTCGAGTCCGTATACCGATAACGGTATTTAGTATGGTGCTTAATCATGGATAAAAGGCATTTCAGGGTTTTATTCATACAAGCAACCATCGCGACCTTATTCAGTTTTGGATAAGGCCGTTTTTGCTTTAAATGATAATAGTAATCGACAATATGATTTGGCGCGGCATGTTGTTGGCGAATCATATTTCCGATCGCAAAATAAAGTAGTTTGCGGGCAATGGGATTACCGCGCTTATTTATGATCTTGATGACCGCCTTGACCAGATTGATACCGCTGAATATCAATTCCCACATAAGCATTTAGCTGGTTGGCATTATCAAAACGACTAATATCACCTAGTTCAGCCATTAATTGGGCCGCGGTCTGCGGCCCTATACCTGGAAATGAAACGTAATACTGAAAAGTCTCATCTTCTTGCGCTGTCGTGATCATTTGCTTAACAATTTTTTCTTTCTGCTTGGTTAATTCAATTAATAATCGGCAATAATAGCGAACTTCGTCCACCTGAACTGAATCCTGACTAGCAGCCGGGTAAGCATCCTGAGCTAACTTTAATAGTTGGTCGGCATACTTGAACCCTTTCATGTTAGAGAGCTTTTTGTCGGTGGACTTAATTAGCCGGTTCTTAAGCTTAGTCCGTGAGAGTAGCTTTACGAAATCTGGATGTGGAAATAGTTCAACGATATTTAAGGCTAATTTAGAAGTTTTATTTTTAAACAGCTGCTTTAGTTCCGGAAAAGTCTGTTCCAGAGCGATATGAAGTTGAACTAGGCGATGGTCCCAGTCATTGTTTAATTGGTTATAGAAACGACTTAACTCGTGGAGCCGAGCGAAGCGTGGTGACTTGGGTACCGTCAATCGAAAAGATTACCCTGAACGGTTAAAGCAATCTTCCGCGCATCTTGACGATCGGTCTTAACCCGACGAAGATTTTCTGATTTGAGATGTAATTCTAACGGATTTAACCGGCAATATTTTAGTTGATGACTAATACAAAAGTGTTCTACCGGGCTTGAATATATTCCAGTAGCTTCAAAGAAAATAATTGGGTGATCAGCTGCTTGAACCGTTGACAGTAACTGATTAAAACCCGATTGAGTGTGTCTAAAGACGAACTCACCGCGACAGTTCTTTTGATGATACCAAGCAACATTACTTTTCCCCATTGAAACGTCCAGGGCAATAATATCTGCCATTGTAAGACTTCCTTTCTTGAGCTAGGCTAAGCCGTTATCAACGTTTTGTAATTCATTTCCTATACTCGAACTCGTAGTTCCACAACCTGAAAGCAAAATATCAAAGCAAAGATAGCGGAGATTATTTTTTAATACGGACTCGCAGTCCCAGAAGCTATGTGCAACCTTAGCTTTTAGGGTAACAAAAAAGTCCAGAACGATTATTTTCGTTCTGAACTAATCTTAGGTTGTTTCCTACGTTACCCCACCAATCTTGGAAGCGGTGTTCATCAAGAGCTTGTTCGGATACCAGAAGCGGGAGGCCAATAAGATCAGCAGGTTTAATAGCGTTTTTTTGAGCAAGGGGATTGTCTTTTTGCATGGCTAATCCCCACCGATCAGTTTCCGGTAATTGAAGATGATGGTAACTGTCGAGACTACGATGAGCCATTAAGACCGCAAAATCAATGGTACCGTGTTTTAATGCAGTTTCCATTTCATCAGCATTACCGCTAACTAGCCGAATTTTAACATCAGGATAGTCCTGAATAATCTCGCTAAGTACTTCCATGATCCGCTGCATTCCAATACTTTCGCCAACACCAATTGAGAGTGTCCCAGTAACAACTTGTTCTTTTTGAATATTAGTGGCTGTTTGGTCCGCAAGTTGAATAATTTCTTTTGCCCGGGCTTGGAGATACTCGCCTTCGTCTGTTAAGGTAATTTACCGATGCCCGCGGATAAATAACTTGACACCAAGTTCACTTTCTAAATCTGCAAGCTGCCTTGATAATGTCGGTTGAGATACTAGTAGTTCTTGAGCAGCTTTGGTGATATTTCGTTGTTGGGCGACAGCGAGAAAGTAACGTAAAACCCGAAGTTCCATATGATTCTCTCCCATAACTAAAAGCTATTTTTAACCATATTATATAAGTATTTCACATCATAGCAAAGAGAAAATATAATAATGACAGTTAACTATATAAAAATTGGTGGAAACGTAATTATTTTGCCGAATGTTCATATTGGAACTGATGCGGTAATTGGTGCTGGATCAATTATTATTCACGATATTCCAGCAGGAGAAAATATTTTATACGTATACGAGGAGAAACAATAATGCAAGAATTACATTTAACTCAAGAATGGGATAAGGTATTTCCTAAAAGTGATCAAGTTGATCACAAAAAAGTAACTTTTACTAACCACTTTGGTAGCGGACCAATACACACCAAAGAACTACGAAGGTAAGTTGCCAGCATTAGCGGGTGGCAGAACCTTTTGGGGCAGTCAAGGAACAGTCTAGTGGCTTGTACGCTCAAACGATGGCGGAACGGGGATACTTGACAATTACCTTCGATCCTTCCTTTACTGGTGAAAGTGGTGGAGATGTGCGTGATGTCTTCTCACTAGATATCAACACTGAAGACTATCAAGCAGCAGTCGACTATTTGAGTAACTTAGATAATGTTGATCCAGAAAAGATTGGCATTATCGGGATTTGTGGTTGGGGAGGAATTTCTCTAAATGCTGCCGCCATTGATCCCCGGATTAAGGCGACTACTGCGGTAACAATGTATGATATGCCACGTGTCGGCTCATGGGGCTACTTCGATCAGGGAACCGCGGAAGAACGTTATGCAAGCAAAAAACAAATTGCTGAACAACGGACTAAAGAATATGGTAAAAAGAATTTAGCTAAAGCCGGTGGTTGCTATGATTACCCAACTCCTGATGATCAACCAGATTTTATTAAGCAATACAGTGCATACTACAAGACTAAACGTGGCTATCACAAGCGTTCCGTTAACTCCAATGAGGGCTGGGTCTTGCAGAGTCAGCCAGCTTGGATGAATACCAAGATCTTGGTTCACCCCGAAGACCTTAAGAATGCCGTTTTGATTGTTCATGGTGAAAAAGCCCACTCACGTTACATGGGTGAAGATACCTTTAAGAAGTTGAAGGGTGACAACAAGGAATTAGTGATTGTGCCTAGCGCAACCCATACTGATTTATACGATGGTGGCGACCATGATTATATTCCGTTTGACAAGATTGATAGTTTCTTTAAGAAGAACCTGTAGTAATAATTAGCAAAAACCGAAGCATCCTAGAATTGCGAATATTTCTAGGGTACTTCGGTTAATTTAAAATGATCAAAATTATTAATACGTTGAAGTAAGTAACTTACTAATCGTTTCTTCCATTTTGGTTGGCTGGATTATTTGCTCAGCTCGGATTGACTGATTGAATAAGGCTTGAACATTATTACTGAAAGGCTGCTGGATAATATTTTGCAAATCTTGAATGGCTGCTAAGCCTGAACTTGATACTGGTTTTCCGGTAATAGCCTTGTAAACTGTTTCAGGGAACTTATACGGACTAGCCGTTGATACAATGACTGTTGGTGTCTTGTCATTATGGCTGGCTTGGTATTGATTAGTAACGAATGAAGCAACAGCCGTATGTGGATCGATCAGATAACCATCCGCCTCATAAATTCGCTGGATCTCTTGGCTGACTTGATCTTGAGTAGCAAATCCGGCAGCAAACTGACGGTCTAACTGATCTTTAATAATGGAGTTAACTTGATAATGACCTTCTTGTACTAATTGATCCATATATTTACTAATTAGTTCAGCATTATTATCAGCTAAATCAAATAATAATCGCTCTAAATTGCTGGATACTAAGATATCCATTGCAGGTGAATTGGTTAAGTAAAACTCACGCTGGCGGTTGTATTCTCCGGTTTTGAAAAAGTCGGTCAGGACATTATTTTCATCAGAGGCACAAATCAATTTATTAATGGGTAATCCTAACTTTTTAGCGTAATAGCCAGCTAGAATATCACCAAAATTACCAGTAGGGACGGCAAAGTTCAGGTCATCACCGACCTTAATTTTACCCTTATCTACCAGTTGACCATAGGCACTAAAGTAGTAAGCAATCTGTGGAATTAAGCGCCCGATATTCATTGAATTAGCTGAGGAGAATTGATAGCCGTTTTGCTGGAGCTGCTGATTGAATACTGTGTCATTAAAAATTCGTTTGACTTCAGTCTGGGCATCGTCAAAGTTACCTTCGATTGCAATAGCAGTAAGGTTATTCCCCCGTTGGACCAACATTTGTTTCAATTGAACGGGACTAACTCCTCCATGGGGATAAAAGACAATTACTTGTGTACCGGGCTGATTACTAAATCCCCGCATAGCTGCTGTTCCAGTATCACCAGAAGTAGCAGTTAAAATAATAATTTTATTACTGATTTGTTCAATAGTAACTGCTGAGGTCATTAGATAGGGAAGAATTTGCAGTGCAATATCTTTAAAGGCTAAAGTCGGTCCATGAAAAAGTTCTAGGTAGTAATTATTTGAATGACTATTAGAAATAGGGGTAATTTGTTGACTATCCCATTGGTCGCCATAAGCCTGCTCGATACTTTTTTGTAGCTGATCAGGGGTAAAATCATTGAAAAACAGGGTTAGAATCAGGTGTACAATTTGCTGATAAGTCATCTTAGGTAAGTTTTCGATCGGTAAAGATGAAGAAGGAAATTTGGTGGGGACTAGCAAACCACCGTCATCTGCTAGCCCCTTAATAATGGCTTGGGGTGCGTTTAAGTTTTTATCTAGTGGGCCGCGTGTACTACGGTATTGCATATCATTACCTCCAATTATGACTAAAATCGTAACTCTTTGTTTGATATTGTACCTGTCTTAACGGTATGTTACAATCGGAAAATGAAAAAATAATGAGAAAATGAGGTGGCATTATGGAAACCGTTCAGATAGGAATGCTAGGTCTTGGAACAGTTGGATCTGGCGTACTACAAATGATTCAGAATAATGAAGATAAGGTGGCTAATGTCACCGGTCGGCAACTTAATGTTAAAAAAGTATTAGTAAAACATCCCGAGCGTCATCAGAAAGTCCAGGGAGGAATCGAGTTAACGACTGATATTCAGGAAATTATCAATGATCAAGAAATTCAAATTGTGGTAGAGCTGATTGGTGGAATCCACCCTGCAAAAGACTATATTGAAATGGCATTACGCTCCCGAAAAAACGTTGTAACGGCAAATAAGGACTTGATTGCAACATATGGACCAGAATTAAGCCGATTAGCCCATGATAATGATTGCGATCTAATGTATGAAGCAAGTGTCGCTGGGGGAATTCCAATTTTACGGACAATTAATAATAGTTTCTCTGCTGACAAAATAACGGAGGTCAAGGGAATTGTTAACGGAACCACTAACTACATTTTGACACAGATGAGTCAGCAAGGGTGGTCGTACGAAAAGGCATTACGCGAAGCACAAAAATTAGGTTTTGCTGAGGCAGATCCAACGAATGACGTTACTGGAAAAGATGCTGCATTTAAAATGGTAATCCTTAGTCAGTTTGCATTCGGTATTCAATTAACGATTAATGATTTTAACGTAACTGGAATTGACCGATTGAGTGCCTTCGATGTTCAACAAGCGGGGAAATTTGGTTATGTAATTAAGCTAGTAGGGATTTCGCAGGTAATTAATGATGGCGTCTTTGTCGAAGTAGCTCCGGTTTTGGTCCCAGTAGATCATCCGTTAGCTACCATCAATAATGAATACAATGCAGTAATGGTCACTGGTCAAGCGGTAGGAGACACCCTGTTTTATGGGCGTGGTGCAGGTGGATTGCCGACCGCAAATAGTGTTTTAAGTGATATCACTTCAGTTACTAAGAATCTTGTGTTAAAAACTAACGGTAACTTCTTTAATAATTATCAGCAGCGTTATATCCCAGCTACTACTGATCAAGTTGCATATCCATACTTTTTATCCATTACGATGCCGGATATAACTGGTCAAATGCTTAAGTTAACGCAAATTATGACAGAGATTAATGCCAGTTTTAGCCAAATTACCCAAACAGAAGCAAATGGAATAGCTCGGATAGTAATTATTACTCATGCAATGAGCGGGTCGCAGTTACATGAATTTAAGGCACAGATTGCTAGTGAACCAACCATTAATCTTGATGCTGCTTATAAGGTTTTAAAATAATGGGGGATGAGTAAATGAAAATTAAGGTTCCTGCTTCCAGTGCCAATCTTGGCCCAGGTTTTGATTCAATTGGACTTGCGGTTTCACTATACTTAAATGTAGCGGTTAAGGAATCTGCTAAAGAATGGCAAGTCGATCACCAGTTAGGAGATTTACCGCATGATGAGCATAATATGATCGTTCAAACGGCTCTCCAGGTTGCGCCCCAACTCTCGCCCCAACATCTTGAAGTCAGCAGTGATATTCCGCTTACTCATGGGTTAGGAAGCAGTTCCAGCGCAATTGTTGCTGGGATTGAATTAGCAAACCAACTAGCAAATCTCAAATTAACCAAGGCAGCTAAGGTAGAAATTGCTAGTCAAATAGAGGGCCATCCTGATAATGTTGCTCCAGCAATCCTTGGTGGCTTAGTGATTGGGACTAACATTGACCAGCATTTCGATGCTGTGGAAGCTCCTTTACCACCATACGATTTTGTGGCTTATATTCCAGCGTATAGCTTAGCAACCAAAAAAGCTCGGGCGGTTTTACCACGTCAGTTAGACTATCATTCTGCCATCCATGCCAGTGCAGTTGCTAATACATTAGTAGCAGCTTTATTTAAACAAGATTACTCATTGGTAAGTGAACTTATGGAGGCTGATAACTTCCATGAACAGTATCGAGCACAATTAGTACCGGAGTTAATACCAATTCGGCAAGTAGGTCATGTTTATGGTGCAGCGACATACTTAAGTGGAGCCGGTCCCACGGTTATGACAATGATTATCCCAGACAAAACGGCAGCATTTATTGAAGCACTCCGTAAAAAAGGATTATCTGATCGCATTGAAGTTTTACATCCAGATCGTAATGGTGTGGTCGTCGACGATCAGTAAATTATAGTTTTCAAAGAGGCTATCCTTTTGGGCTTGATAGTGATAATTATTCAGAAAATAATAAAAGAGAATAACCAGTAATTTACTTCGAAGGGATCTCCCTGAGCTAATAGTTACGGGTTATTCTCTTTTATTATTTTTCATAAACTGATCGTTTTAACACACCGACATAGGGAAGATTACGGTAAAGGCCATTATAATCAAGACCATAGCCAACGATAAATTCATTAGGAACTGTAAAACCAAGGTAATCAATTTTTACAGGTGTTTCACGACGTTCAGGTTTATCCAGAAGTGAACAAATTTCAACACTCTTTGCGCCACGACTAGCGAACAGTTTGTTCAAAAACTCTAAAGTATGTCCGGTATCGATAATGTCTTCAACCATTAAAACTGATCTACCACTAACGTCATGGGAAAGGTCACGTAACAAACGTACTTTACCTGACGATTTAGAACTATCTTCATAGCTGGAAACATCGACATAATCGATATTCAGCTTAAAATCAAGTCTCTTCATTAATTCAGCCGCAAACATCATTGCTCCAGTCATCACTGGCACAACTACTGGAAATTCATCGTGGTATTTAGCAGAAATGGTAGTTGCCAATTCGTCGATTCTGTGATCAATTTGTGCTTGAGAATACAAAACTTTTTCAATGTCGTTATCCATTCTAATTCTCCCTTATAATGTTCGATATTTACGAACAATATAACTGGTTAGTATTTATTAACGTTAGCATTTTATCATAAGTCGTGGCAATTTAAAGACTTTTTTAAAGAAAATTATGATAGTCTAACCGGAAAACATTTAAATTTCATGATTAGCTCTTGATCGCTTAAATCGTTAATTAAAATCTTTTATAATGGATAAATAGAAACTTACCAAGTATAAAGGGAGGGGAGCGTTTTGCAAAAAATCATCGCTAAACGAGTTTCAATGTTGGAACTATTTTATGACCTGATTTTTGTCTATGCAATTTCTAAAATCACCGCAATGATTCATCATCCCGTTGCAGGTGGTATTCCGCTATTTAATTATATTGAATTTGTTTTTGTTGTTATTATGGTAATGCAGATTTGGCTTTATCAGGCATTATATATTAATCGCTTCGGCAAAAGTCGCATCATTGATACAATTGGTTTGCTAATCAGTATGTATGCAATGACTTATCTTGCTAATAATATCAACACTGAATGGTCGGTCACATTTAGAACTTTTAATTCGGCAGTGGTACTAATAGTTGCTGGTTTAATTTGGCAGTACCTCTGTGGTTCGGGAAAACACCCGATGCGTGATCATGATGTCCGGGCCTTTGCAGTAACCTTAATATTAGAATTGGTTGCTGTGTTAAGCGGCTTACTAATAGGTTATCACTATGGCATTTTCCTGTGTGTATTAGGTGGCTTGATTGGCTTTTTAATGCCATTAGCTGTGTATCAACAATTTGTTCCAAAGAACGTGAACTTTCCGCACTTAGTAGAACGACTCGGCTTAATTATTATCATTACTTTTGGTGAATCGTTAGTTAATATTACGCGCTATTTCAATGGTTCGATAATTCAGCTATTTCCTGCATTAATTTTTGTACTACTGGTGACAATGTTTGGTGCATATATTATTCAGGACGAACTACTTATTAATCACCACCAGCGTTCACGTGGGTTCGTCCTCATGTACTCTCACGTATTCATGGTGATTTCCCTTCTCTCAATGACGGCAGGACTCGATTGTCTTGCAGAATCGGGAGTATCACGGCTGAATTTATGGCTATTATTGTCGATCAGCATTTTGGGATACTATCTATGTCTTGTGGCAAATGGCGTTTATAACCATCGTGATGTTAAATTACAGTTAACTGATTATTGCGTAATGTTGCTGATCTTCCTAATCAGCGCGGGAATTTCATTTTATGGGATGCAAAGTAACTGTGGCTTAATGATTGGGTTTGCCCTTTGTGGCATTAGTGAATTTCTATGGTTATTAAAGATAAGCCGAGTAAGGAAATAGTTAAAGACTGAAGAACGGGATGGAGAATTTGATAAAGGCGAATTCTCTATCCCGTTTTCGGTAAAAAAGATCTACTTATTTCAAGACATAAATATGAAATTGAAATAACTACTTTTTAGCTAATTGTTTTTAATTATTTCTTGATATACCTGCTCGTCTGTATCGCCTTCGGTATTAATGACTAGTACTCGCGCTTTGGCGTCTAATCCTATTTTTTTACGGAGGTGTTGATCCTGGAGAACGGCATTAACGTAGGCAAAGGCTGCAACTCCAGATTCACCGGAAATAATTTTTGAATCAGTTCCAATGGGGGTTGATAGGGTGCGCATTCCAATTCGTGCAACGTTATCTGTCAGTGTTCCATAAAAGCTGGCAGTATCACGAATTACTGGAAATGAAATTAAACTTGGTGTCTGACAATTTAGCCCAGCCATAATCGTGCGAGGTGATCCAGGAACGGTGTGCAAGTTATTATCCGCTACCTGTGCGGATAGATAGTAACAGGCAACAGTTGCTGGTTCAACAATTGTAATTACTGGGCGTTTATCTTTTGGCAATAAACTATATAAGGCATCGATAATTCCAGATGATAATTGACCGACTCCTGCTTGTAAGAAGATATGTGTAGGATAATTGTCGGTGTCTATTTGTCTAAGAATTTCGGTGACGATAATAGAATATCCTGCAGAAATCGCTTGTGGAATTTCTGTATAGCCTTCCCAAGCCATATCTTGAATTAAAATCCCGTTTGGATCTTTGTCAGCAAGCTGTTTAGCAAGCTGAACAGTATCGTCGTAGTTTTTATCTGTTATTTCTACATTCACATTATTAAACGCAGCAATATGTTCTGCACGTATCTTAGTTGAACCTGCAGGCATCTTAACTATTGCGTGAGTGCCTAATTTTTCGGCCGCCCAAGCCACACCGCGCCCATGATTACCATCAGTAGCAGTATAAAAAGTGATTTGGTCAGCGACTTTTCTTATCAACGGTGTCATTAATTGAGAATATTTCAAATACTTTGTTGCTAATCCGGCTTGCTTAGCAATACAATATGCCATTGCGTATAAACCACCGGTAGCTTTAAAGGCTTTTAGAGCTTTGCTAAATCGTTGAGATTCATCTTTTACATAAAGACTACCGATATTATTCTTTTTAGCATACTGCTTCAAATTAATTAATGGTGTTGGCTGATAAAATGGTACTGATTGATAAAAGTTTGCAACTTGTTTCACGATTTCAGCATCGTTAAAAGGATGATTGCCAATTTTAAATGGTGATTTAATAAGTTTGATTTCTGTCATAATTAGTTTCCTTCTTAATATTCAAGCTAACAAAGTCTGATGATCTATGTCAAATACGCTTACTTAGAAAGTAATGGCACTACTAACCTTATTTTTAGCGAGTACAATAGTTTAATATCATATTTGACTTAATGAGCGCTCAACGAAATATTAAAAAAACATTAGAAAAATCTTGACATTTTATAATCAATCATGTAAAGTATTTAGCAAATAAACGGTATGAATAACCACTGAGAATAGGAAATTAGCTTTTCTTTAACTAGTCAGCGAACCCAAATTAGTGAGAGTGGGAATAGTAAAGGATAGTGAAAGTAGCCTAGGAGTGGCTCAGGTGAGAGCAATCGTAGCCTTAGCCGGGTGCGCCCGTTATAGCGTCAACGTATCTAGTTTTTTTGCTATGTACGGGGTAAGGGAGTAGTAGTGATATTACTCTGAAGATAAGGTGGTAACACGCGTGATAGCGTCCTTGTAAGTAGTTAGCTTATGAGGACGTTTTTTTATACCAGTTTAATTAATTATTACTGAGAGGGATGTTTAAAATGAAAACAACTAAAGCGAGTATTAGACAGTCGATAATTATTGCATCATTGATTTTTGGAATGTTATTTGGAGCAGGAAATCTAATTTTCCCAGTTCACTTGGGTCAGCTAGCTGGTAGTCACTGGTTAATAGCGAGTAGTGGCTTTCTTATTTCTGGAGTATTGATTCCCTTGATGGCCTTGCTAGCAATTAGCATTACCAAGTCAAACGGCATTTATGACCTTGCACTGCCGAACGGTCGGACTTATGCACTAATCTTTTTAATCCTCGTTCATGCAACTTTGGGACCATTATTTGCAACGCCCCGGACGGCAACCGTTCCTTATGAAATTGGGATTGCTCCTTATTTATCTAAGGCAGCTAATTCTTGGGGACTATTAATCTACTCAGCAATTTTCTTTAGTTTGGTTTATCTTTTTTCCAATCATGAGGGTAAAATTGCTACTTTAATCGGTAAAATCTTAAATCCCTTATTTCTAGGATTACTATTTCTGATTTTCTTACTAGCATTCAGTAATCCGTTAGGCGCTGGTAGTACTGCTAATATAACCGCGGCATATACAAATCATGCTTTTTCTAATGGCTTTTTACAAGGATATAATACTATGGATGGTTTAGCCGCATTAGCTTTTGGAATTACAATTATTACTGCAATTAAAGAATTAGGAATTAAAAAATTGCGACAAATATCGCTTGCAACGGCTAAAAGTGGTTTTTGGGGAATCAGTGGAGTTGCAATTATCTACTTAGCTTTAATTTGGTTAGGAGCGACTAGCTTACACCAATTTAAACCTGCATTAAATGGTGGGATTACGCTTGCCCAAATTTCTTATTATTACTTAGGAACAGCTGGAGATGCGATCTTAGCAACATTAGCTACTGTTACTTGCATGACTTCTGCAATGGGGCTCGTAATTGCCTTTTCGCAAGACTTCCATCGTCGATTCCCCAAAATTTCTTATCGAACATTTTTGCGATTTAACTGCGGGCTGTCATTCTTATTCGCTAATCTAGGTCTTAATCAAATCATTGCATGGTCAACGCCAATCCTAATGTTCCTTTATCCGTTAGCAATTACTTTAATTATTTTAGGCTTGCTTTCGCCACTATTTAAAAAGGATCCGTTAGTTTACCGAATTACAACTGGATTAACTCTGATTCCGGCATTCTTTGATATGTTAAATGCGTTACCTGCTAATTTACATGAAAGTCAATTATTGCAAACGCTACTTGAATTTGCTCAACGGTTCTTCCCATTTTTCAGCTTAGGGTTTGGCTGGCTGAGTTTTGGAATTGTGGGATTAATTTTAGGACTTGCTAGTTATGTATTAAAAGAAAGGAAGAAAACAGCGTTAGCAAATGATTAATTGTTAATTTTAGGTCACTGACATAAGTTATATTACCTAAATAAAATACAAACAACGCAGTCCACAAATGGGCTTCAGTTTGGTAAATTGAACTTGAAAACAAAGCACGGAATAATGATAAATTATCATTATCCTGTGCTTTTTCTTGTATTATTTAATAATCTGTAGCAAGCTACACATATTGAGAGAGGGGATGCTCAAAAATGAAGTCAAAAAGACTACCTACACAAGATTATATTGGACCTCAAATCAAAACTCTGAGTATTTTGATTGAAAAAAAGATGAATGCTCAATTAGTTGCCAATGGAATTAACTTAACGGGGACCCAAATTTCAATTTTAGCCTTTTTATATGATCATCAAAAGACGGTAACCCAAAAAGAAATTGAATTAAAGTTCAAAATTAGTCACCCTACCGTGCGAGGAATAATTCGGCGATTGGTTGCATTGAATGTAGTTGAAACAACTACAAGCGATCAGGACAGACGTCAAATTCTTTTAATGTTGTCGACTCAAGGGCAAAAATTTATGAAAGAAAATCTGAAGATAATTCAGGATCCAGCTAAGAAGATGGAATCAAGATTACGAGATAATATTAGAGAGTCAGATTACGAAATTTTTCAGCAGGTTTTGCATCAGATGATTAATAATTTGCAATAACCTGCCTTATTTTAGTTAAAAGTGTAGCTAGCTACGTTTCTAAGGAGGGAAATTTATGATTACAATTGATACACCTAATAAGCAAAAAGTAAAAATGATAGCAGTATTAATCTTTGGAGCATTTATAATGATGCTTACCGAAACATTTTTCAACAATGCTTTACCAACAATTATTAATCAATACAGTGTTAGCCAGTCAATCGCGCAATGGGTCAGCACGGGCTACCAACTTGTGACAGGATTAATGATTCCTTTATCTGCATGGTTTTTTCACCGTTTTAATACTAAACATACTTTCATTAGCTTGTTACTGATTTTTTACTGGGTTCAATTTGTGGCTTCTTAGCAAGTAATTTCTGGCTATTATTATTTGGCCGATTAATTCAAGCGATCGCTGCCGGGGCAATGATTCCTTTAATTCAAAATGTAGTTCTCGTACTCTATCCTCAAGAAAAACGAGGCTTTATTATGGGAATAATTGGTTTGGTGATTGCATTTGGCCCAGCGCTAGGTCCAACGGTTGGTGGATGGATCATTGATAACCTAGGTTTAAAATGGTTATTTGGAATTTTAGTTCCCCTAATCATTATCTTACTAGCTATCAGTCTTTTTAATGCTAAAAATGTTCATAAGATTGACCGAACACAAAGAGTTGACTGGCTATCTGTAGTAGAATCTTGTCTTGGCTTTGGGGCGCTATTATATGGCTTCTCTGATATCAGTAATATGGGAACAATTAATTTTACAAATGGCTTTATCACAATAATGGGGTTTGTCGTATTAATATTTTTCTGCTGGCGACAATTAAAGTTAGAAAAGCCATTAGTGAATTTAAGGGTTTTTAAAAATTATACTTTTAATTTAACAACTATTTTAAGTGCAATTAGTAATATCGCATTACTTAGTGTTGAGTTAGTCTTACCACTATATTTACAGCGAGTTCATGGCCTTTCCGCATTTCAGGCTGGACTGATGCTCTTACCTGGAGCAATTTTGGAAGGGATAACGAGTCCGATTACTGGAAGACTATATGATAAATTCGGTATTAAGAAACTCTCATTAATTGGCTACGCTATTATTATTTTGGGGACTATGCCAATGATGTTTTTTACTCCAGAGACTAATTTGCTACTTGTTGCAGGGGCATATGCTTTCCGAATTATTGGAATTGCTACTGTAATGATGCCAACGTTCACAGAAGGACTTAATGCGTTACCAATTAACTTATACGTTCATGGAAATGCTGCAGCATCGACTGTTCGCTAGATTGCCGGTTCACTTGGAACAGCAGTATTAATGATGATTATCGCCTTTGGTAGTAAGCATGTAGCAGGTAACAAAATGCTGCTGGCTGAGCAGCTTAACTATGGCTATCGATACGCATTTTTAGCTTCCTTTATTTTTGCTTTAATTGGTTTTGTTTTATCATTTTGGTTGAAATCAAAACAGCAGTAACTTCATAGTGAGAAAAACACCGAAAATCGGCTGGCAAGCTGATTTTCGGTGTTTTCTGTTGAGTTAATTCTCAGTCTCTAAACATTAATCATCCCAAACTTTCTTAGCAACGTTAAATGCAGACCAAGCATTCGGCCAACCAACGTAAAAGGCAAGTTGGGTAATTATTTCTGCAATTTCATCTTTAGTAATTCCATTCTTTTTAGCAGTTTCCATATGGTAAGGAAGTTGCTCAAAGGCTCCCTTAGTAATTAATGCCGTAACAGTCAAGAAACTCCGATCACGAGGACTTAATTCCTTTTCTCGGGACCAAACTTGTCCGAATAATACATCATCGTTTAATTCAGCAAATTTTGGTGCAAAATCACCTAATTGATCGCGTCCAGCAGTTTGTTTCTTAGCCATGATAAAGACTCGTTTCAAAGTTCTTTTTAGTTATCTTTAATATAAACTAGATCAAATAAAATAAGAAATACTCATATTAAGTAATTATCTATGCAAAAACTGAATTTTAAATAACAAAGGGGGGTAAATTGAATGAAGCTATAAAGAGTTATAAAATGAGGAGTCATAGTAATAAATAATCCATTTACTACGAGCTTTGGGACTGTTCCAAGTGTTTTTCTTGATCGGGACTCTCTTTCGCAGCGGGTAATTACTGAATTAAACAGCGGTAATTCTCCATTCCAAATATCCTTGATTTATGGACAATGTGGAGCAGGGAAGACAACACTAATGACTGATGTTGCCAATGGACTAGAAAAAAGTAGTTAATTAAATGTTAGACGATGATTTTCTTGATTCGCTAACTACGCAATTACGAGAGAAACTGGTTACTCTTAAATTATTTAGTGAGGTCGATTTAAAAATCGAATTTAAGGGAATTCAATTTAATACTTCAATGGGCAACGATAATAAAGAAGCAAATTTTCAAACTATTTTTCATCGTCTCCTACAAAAGTTTACGCAAAAAGGAATTAACATTATATAATTATGATATAATTATATTCGAGGTGACCGTGATGAAATATAAAACAGTTAAGGCGCGAAAGCAGGGAACTTCAATGACCCTGACTATTCCAGCGCAATTTAAGGTCTGTGAAAATGCATTATTTGAACCAAAACTATTAGATAACGGAACAATTCAGTATTCTCCAATTGTGAGTGATGCTGATATTGAACATGATCGTAAAATGATTGAACAGTCTTTCAAATATGATCAGCTACTTACCGAAGAAGATATGGAAAAACGTTTTGGAAAGTATGGCTGGGGACAAGATGAAGATTAAATATACGCCAAGCTTTGCTGATTCCCTAGAACATACGATTTTATATTGGCAGAACGAGCTAAAATTATCCACCGTCAAAATTCATCAATTTACGTCACATATTGATAAGAAAATCAAATTAATTGGTGCTTATCCTGGAATAGGAACCGATGTTACTGAGCTGTATGGCTTTGAGAAACAGACTTACCGTATCTTAATTGGTCATAGTTACGGTATCTTTTACCGATTAGACCAGGCTAATAATCAAATTATTATTGGCGCAATCTTTAATACTGCAGAAATGAAAGTTAAATTTTAAAATTGTCTGTGAAAGTGAAAAATCTTCGATCAAGTTATCAAAAAGGAGTCAAAGATTAGGATGAACGTTCTTATTATTGGGGATTTTCCTGTTAGCACAAAGCAAAAAATTTATAAAGTTTTTCCTCAAGAATGGCAAGTTCACATTACAAATTTACGTTCAGCACCGTTGTATTTATCATCTGCGGAAGCAATTATTCCTGAGCATATACCAGTTAATTCATCTCTACTAAAACAAGCGCCGCAGTTAAAAATAATTCAAACCGGGGCCGGTTATGATAATGTTGACGTGGCCGAATGTACTCATCGAGGGATTAAGGTTTGTAATGCTGCAGGAGTTAATGCGAATGCCGTAGTTGAACACACCCTTGCGTTAATTTTAAGTTGGTTTAAAAATATTCCTTACTTAGACTGCTTTATGAAAGACCAGCAACCGGCAAGTCAACTTACGTATAATGGAGCGGAAATTGCTGGGAAAACTTTAGGAATTGTTGGCTTGGGAAATGTTGGTGCGAGAATGGCGCATATTGGGTTGGCGCTCAATATGAACGTCCTTGCGTATAATCATCATCCACGGCATATTTCAGGAGTTAGGATGGTTGACTTACCAACCTTGTATAAAAATAGTGATATTATTAGCCTTCATATTGCTGCAACTCACCATTTAATTAATTCTCAGGCGTTTCAACAAATGAAATCATCAGCACTCCTAGTAAACACATCACGAGGAAGTATTGTTGATGAGGCTGCTCTTATTTCAGCATTGCAAACCCATGAAATTGCCGGAGCCTGCTTAGATGTCTTTGAACAAGAACCATTGCCCATGGATAGTCCGTTGCGGCATTTAAGTAATGTCATCCTAACACCGCATACAGCAGGCCTTCCCGACAGTGTTAAATTTCACCGTCGTCGTTACGAATTCTTTAAGGAGAATCTGACTAGATTTGCTAAGGGTGAAAAGCCAAAGAATTTAGTGAATTAATGGTTTGGAAAGTTATATTTTTCCTCTTAATATTATTCGCTATTTAGACCAATCTGGTTATTATCATTTCGATCCCATCTGGATTTGCTTAATATTAAACGAATCTTTTGCTATCGTATTGAATTAGACCACCTACTTCTGTATAGTCTAACTATTATCTTATAGCGATGAGGAGTGAGTTGAGATGAGTACGACAAACACATTATTTGTAATGGTCGCTAGTATCCTGGTGTTTTTTATGACGCCAGGATTAGCTTTTTTCTATGGTGGAATGGTGTCACGCCGTAATTCAGTCAATACGCTGCTCTCGGTATTCTTTATTTCGGGACTCGCCATTATTTTATGGGTTGTCTTAGGATATTCATTATCATTCAACGGCAACGTCTTTGGATTAGTAGGCAATCTTCATGCCATGATAATGAGTAATGTCCGGCTCGACCAGTTAACTACGGGGAAAATCCCATTAGGGCTGTATTCACTATTCCAAATGATGTTTACGATCATTACCCCGGCTTTATTCGTTGGTGCGATTGTTGGAAGGGTCCGGTTTAAGTTTTTAATGGTCTTTATAATTTGTTGGTCAGTCTGTGTCTATTATCCACTCGTCCATATGATTTGGGGTAATGGACTGCTCTCAAAACTAGGAGCATTAGATTTTGCAGGCGGGACAGTAGTTCATATTAATGCTGGGATTACCGCGTTAGTTCTTTCTATAATGGTTGGACCACGATCTCATCCCGAAGACGAACACGCCAACCATTCCTGGATTTTATTAGGTACCGCAATTTTATGGATTGGCTGGTATGGCTTTAACGCTGGCTCGGCCTTAGCAATTAATGATGTTGCAATGCAAGCGATGATTACAACAACTATCGCTACGGCCGCTTCAATGGTTGCTTGGCAGTTATTAGAAGTTTGGCGAGTTGGTCATATTACCCTGGTTGGGACTTGTTCGGGCGCTTTATGTGGCTTAGTAGCAATTACACCTGCTGCCGGTTATGTTGCTATCGACAGTGCTCTTTGGATCGGACTGATCGGGTCAGTCGTTAGTTTCCTATTTGTTACACTGATTAAGCCAAGAATCCATCTGGATGATACCCTTGATGCTTTTGGTTGTCATGGGGTTAGTGGAATCTGGGGTAGTATTGCGACGGGATTATTTGCCAGTCATGCAATTAACAGTGATGTTACTAGTGATGGCCTATTTGTTGGTGGCGGTTGGCATTTATTTAATATTCAATTATTAACAACCATCATCGTGATTGCTTGGACTTTTATCATTTCAATGCTCCTAATTAAATTAATCAGTCACTGGATGCAGATCCGAGTTTCCAGCGATGATGAAATACTTGGCCTGGATTTAAGTCAGCATAACGAACCGCTCCATTCTACCCGGTTAGCAAGCGAAAGAACTGAATAAATTAATCAAGCCACCTAATTAGTCGATAATGACCTTTTTAGGTGGCTGAATTTGTTGCGTTTTCAATTACTGTCTGAAAATTATTAAGATAGTAGCCAGTCGATCACGTTAATTTGCTCAATTCCATTGTCGTTATAATAACCACTATCTTCAGTTAATAATTTTTTGGGAAAGTTATCGTGAATCTGTTGAAATCCTCGTATTTCACGTTGATAGGTATGTTCATCCTTAACAGAAAGGGAAACCTGATAATACTCTTTGATACCATCCTTAATCGCTACAAAATCAATTTCTAAATTGCCTAATGAACCAACATAAACCTCATATCCTCGTCGCAGTAGTTCTAGGTATACGATGCTTTCTAGGCGGCTACCAAAGTTGGGTCGTTTTGTCCCTAATAAGTCAATCTTCAACGCTGGATCAACTGGATAATATTTTGAATTGATCGTTAAATATCTCTTACCACTAATATCATAGCGGTCACATTTATAGAAAAGATAGGCATCAGTAAAATTTTTCAAGTATGAAGTAACGGTTGCTGAACTGGTTTTGACACCCTTAGAAGTCATTAACCCCGCTATTTTTCTGGGTGTAATCAAATTTCCGGTCGTATCTGTTAAGTACTTAGCCAATTCTTCAACAAAGGAAGCATTACCACGTTCACGACGAGCAAGAATATCTTTAATTAACACCGTATTAATAATGCCATCAATATAGTCGTGATAAGTTTGGCTATCATTCAATTCGATAGCAAACGGGAAGCCACCTCTTTCTGAATAACGATCGAATGCTTGAGTTTTAGAAGTGTTCTTCATTGTTGGTAAAAACTCTGCAAATGACAATGGAAAAACATGAATTTCGATATAACGCCCGGACAACAGTGTTGATAATTCTCCAGAAAGTATAAATGCGTTTGAACCGGTCACATACAAGTCAACATTCTTTTTAATGAATAAGCTATCAAGTACTTTCTCAAAGTGTGCAACATTTTGGATTTCATCCAGGAAAATATAATTCATTTTATTTGCAACTAGATGATTATTTAAGTAGTCATATAGTTTGTGATAATCTTGGAGATTAGAAATGCCAAGATCTTCAAAGTTAAGATGGTGGATTTGGTCGTCAGCAACGTCAAATCTTTCTTTTAATCGTTGTTTGTACATTTCTAAGATGGTAGATTTTCCTGACCGGCGAACTCCTGTTAATACTCCCGAAATGTCAATTTAAATTAGAAAAAGGTTGAGAGTTGTTCATCTGTGACAC
>DSLFD04103__coassemble_588_pt1 | contig 18665 bp, 24 predicted proteins | sample DSLFD04103__metabat2_high_PE_004 | metagenome-assembled genome bin DSLFD04103
GTGGCGTCATGTAGGCACCATACTTGCGAATTGATGGAAGAACTTCGCTGGTTACCCAACGTTTGAACTCTTTGGCTTGTGATAGCTTGCTACTGAGGATTAACGAGTACAAGCCCGATTCGTTGATAACTGTCATTGAGCGTTTTTGACCTGAGTCGGTAAATTGCCGAGTCAGCTTGTCATCATCGTCAACGTGCGCTTTAATTGCATCTGCCGTGCGAGCATATCCTAGAATGCTGCCTACGTCCTTACCGACAAAATAAGGTTCATTATTAATGGTTAGAGTTCGGACTTGTTGTCCTTTGAAATTAAATAATTGTGGTTCCACCACTTTCACTTCTTTCTGGTAAAATTTGGTTAGTTCAATATAAAGGTGGTGAAATAAAATGAACGATTTGCAAAAGGCAAAACTCTTTGACTATTCGCTACACATGGCGACTGGATTTGCTACTTATTTAAATGCAAAAGTTGTTGACTATAAGATCGTTTGGCAAATTAACAATCGCCTAGCTACAGCAAGTGCCTTGCGTTATCAAAAAAATCGTCCAGTTGAACTCACCGTGAATCATACTTGGATGCCAACTGATGAAATCTTAAGTACAAAGCATTCATTTAACCGTTTTCCTGACAAATTTGAGGAACAGTTCAACGAGCATTTTGATGTTGAAAATCCATACAGTGATTTTGCAAAGCTGTATCAAAATGGATTAGCGCTATTCATTCAACTCCTAAATTTCAACAAGAAGATTAAAGAAGTTGATGTTTCAAAATTTAATAATTTTTTATATAACATTAGATTTCGTGATAGCGATACTGAATTACCTTTTATTAAGCTTTCCGATAAGGACTTAATAAAACCCGTTTCACTTATCGAATCTCCACAAAATTAGATTCAAATCTTAGCCTGTTATAGGCATATTGAAGACTTGCATATGCTTCATCATATGTAATGCCTTCTTTTTTTATTAACCGAACTAGTTGTTTGCCAACTTCTTCTGATTTTGCACTAAACAAATCCATAACTGGATTCTCGCGTTTAAATTTTTTAAGATATTCATCCTTATCCAAAATTAATCAGCTCCTCTCATACTTAATTCCGAAATCTTTAATCAACGTAATAATGAATTTATTAGCGGCAGGCGTCGTCTTCCGACCAGCTAAGTAATCAGATACGTCTTGCTTATTCATGCCATACATGGTGGCAAGCTGTGCACGAGAAATATCGTGATCGGATAAGTAATTAATAATACGTTCACGTCCACTTAATGTTTCTGGCATTGCACTACCTCCTTTCTGCTTATTCCTCCAACCCACCCAGCGTAAGTTAAAACGATAGAAAAAATTTATACATTTTGTGATAAATAGATTGACTATTTAATACGTTTGTATAAAATAAAGGTATAGTAAATAAGCGATTAACAAATTGATTACCACGTTTAATATTCCAAGCACAACGCGGTCTCCTTTAATAATCGTTAATTTTTAACTATCAATTTATCTTACGAAATTATAATAATACGTTCGTATAAAAATATCAAGTATATTTTACACGATTTTATTATTTTTTCGCTAACGTCTGGAGGAAAGTTAGATGACGCTGTTTGAACGCATTCAAACTTTAGCGAAAAGTCGTGGCGAGAATATGCAAGAAGCTGCGATAAAATCAGGCTTAAGCAAAAATTTATTCTATAGATGGAAATCAAGTGAACCTAAGGGGGCAGATCTAAAAAAGGTAGCTGATCATTTTGGTGTTTCAGTCGATTACCTTCTTGGTCGTACCAACACCCCACAATTCACTCGTAAAGACGAACGAGATGTTCAAAAGATCCTTACTGATATGACTGAAGGACTTAGTAATGATTCCTCACTGGCCTATATGAAGAATGGCGGTGAAGAGATTGATGAAGAAGATGCCGAATTACTGCGCGCTTCGCTCGAAAACGTTATTCGTCAATCAAAACTAATTGCAAAGCAGAAGTTTACGCCAAAAAAGTATAGAAAGAATAATGATTAATGGGGTGACCGTTTATGCTAAGAGAACGCATTAAGCGAAAAGCTCATAAAGTTGTCTATTCTACTGGGACTCGTGATCCAATTAAAATATGCGAAGCAAAAAATATTCCTGTATATTATGACGATCTCGGGAAACAAATCATGGCTTACCATACCGTGATAAAAAGAATACCCGCTATCGTGCTTTCAACACGAAATAGCGAGTTTGAAAATACTTATTCTTGTGGTCACGAGCTTGGTCACCACTTCTGCCGACACAAAGGAAATGCCGAACACCTTGATAGAAAGAACCTTCGTTTCTCTTCTATCGGAGACGAAGCGGAAGCTAATGAGTTCATGGTTGATTTGATGCTTGATGGCATTAACAAACGTGATTTTGAAACCAAAGAGCAACTGCTCAAGGCTTGTGGTATTCCACTGTGGGCTGAGAGATACGTAGAACTTTAATATTACGTCCAATATACTGATCGACGTTAAAAGCTGTCGGGAGGAATTTTTATTATGCCACACTGGTTATGGATACTTTGTTTTTGGTTAGCAATTATTCTTATTGTTATGTTCCTTGCATTACCTTTTACTGCAGAAGGAAGAGAAAGAATAAAATACAACAAAGCTAAGTATGTATTTGCTCTATTAGTATGGTTTGGTATAGCTTGCTATATTTATCAAGATCAATTCCATCATACAAATTCCGAACCACAAACTGAGCAAGTCACTAATTCAATAGGGAGCAAAATTGACAAGTCCGAAGCAAAGGAAGAAGCAGATGGTGCTTATTATGTAGATAAAGATGACGATAATCTTAGGTATTTTGTTAATAATGATAACAAAATCACTGCCATCAAATACATATACGGTGCCAACCCTAATAATGTTACTGACGTTATGAATAAGTTATCTACTGATGTGTTCCAGGACTCTGATTTGAAATACACAAAAGATAAAACCGACAGTAATGACTTCTTGCCAGAAGGAAATTCATTTAATGTTTACTCACCTAAGAGCAAGAAATGGTATCACGTTTCCACGCAACGAGATTCTAGTAACAAAGATGCTAAAGTATCATCATTCAGTGTATGGCCTGGCAAAGACGATAGCGTTGACGATTATTAATCATAACTAAATCATCCCACCCGAAGAGGATGGGACGAAAGGATGTGTCGATTCCATTTGAAAGATAAATATAAGCCATGGCCTCTTTTAAAACTGTTAGAGTCATCACTACTCTCAGCCGGAATACCAATTATATTAGTAATTTTTCAAAAGCAGCGTTCAATAGAAAATATTGAAAAATTACTGTGGCTTTACACCGCTATTTTGCTTGTAATTTTTATAGCATTTTTTAGTCGCGATCGTTGGTGTTGCTCTAAAAAAGATGACCAAATTGATTTATTAGAAATTGATGCTACTAAGTATCAGCAATTACGCGATACAGAAATCCAAAAACTACATGACCAAAGCGTAACGGCACAAGCAAACCATGGATACTCTGGTAAGCATGGCATGCAACAATTAAACGACAAAATTAATTAGCTTAGTGGGCCACCAGGACCATATTCTATTAATTTATACAGTTCTCGACGCAGATCATTTGTCTGTGAAAGGAACGCCTTATCTAACGCTGCTTGCCTACTTAACTGTCTATCTTCACTCATTAGAAGAGCGGCATATAACTTTACACAACGTTCTGCACTTAAATGCCTAACAAAAAAACGGATTAAAAAATCTAAGAACATTTTGTTACACCTCGAGGTGATTTAATGATTAATACAAATTTTACAAATAAAATTGGTGCTTTTTACCCTATTAAATTAGGCTCCAAAGAAACTAAAAACATTTTCTATATAGACTATGAAAAGCTCCCCAGTATTTCAGTAGTTGGTTTCTATATCGTTTTAGCTGGGCTTCAATTGCATAAGGTCTTTAAAGTTCACCTAACTATTATTGACGAAAATAATCAGGTGATAGTAGATACCGACAATACTATTAATACCGATGATCTGCCAGAAGAAAACATTATTTTAGATAAAAAAATATCTACAGGCACATTCTCAATTAGTCCTAAGCCCTTCCATGTTCAAACTGGCACTCACATTTACAGAGCGTTTATAATCCTAAAAGATTCCGGCGAAAACGTTTATGATAACGCATCAACTTGGTTCTTAACAAGACCTGATCCAGATAAAGAACATTAGTTTTCTCAATTATAACAAGAATTATCATTTTAAAAAAGCTCCACCCTCTGCTGGAACAGAACGTGGAGCAAACAAATTCTCTTGCTGGAACAAGAGAGTAATCGTATGGGGTTAAAACATTAGTTGGTTATCAAATATTTTAACTCCTCTATTATAGCATGAATGGAGGAATGATTATGTGGGCTGAAACAACTAAGGACGGCAAAACTAAATTTAGGGAGCAGTATAAGGATCCACTCACGGGCAAATATAAGAAAGTTTCAGTTACTCTGGATAGGAACACTAACCAGACCCGTAGAAAGGCTCAAATAGCTTTAGAACGAAAAATAGAGTATAAGCTCCAGCACATTCAAGATGGGACTATTAAACAAGGCGTTACTCTCGGTCAAGCTATCGAAGAATGGGAGCCAATCTACAAAAAGCAAGTTCCATCTGGTACGTTTTATTCATGGTTATCCTATAAGAAACAAATAAAATCACGTATTGGTTATGATACTTTAATCAATAAAGTTACTCCAAAATACTTAATTAATCTTTTTGAAAGTATGCTATACAAAGAAGATTATGATAAAAATTTCGTAGTGCAACTAAAAGCAAAGCTAAATCATATTTTTAAATATGCTTATCAACATGACTATATAACATCCATTCCCACTGCTAATTTACAAATCAATTGGCCCAGGCGAAAAACTACAAATACCATTGAAGAAAAGTTCTTAGAAGATGACGAATTAGAACAAGTTCTTAACTATCTGGAGAATGAGTGTCACTCACCTTTCCGACACACATACGCATCAATATGTGAATGGCAAGCTTTAACTGGCATGCGGTTCGGAGAAGCTAGCACTATTCAAATAAAAAATGTTCATAAAGAAAATGATCAATATTTAGTTGATATACACGGTACTCTTGTTTATCATGGACTAACTCTCGATGAACAATACAAAAGCCCACTTACAAAGACTGAGTCTAGTTATCGTACAATTCTCCTACCTGATCGAGCCGTTGAAATCTATAATGAATTTTCTAAGAATAAACACAAAAATGACTTCTTATTTACTGTAAAAAATCACGTTGTCTCTTTAGACGCACTAAATCAACAATTAATTATATGTAAGAACAAATTAGGTTTGCATAAGATATTATCTAGTCACACTTTTAGGCATACTCACGTTAGCAAACTAGCCGAAATGGGTGTACCATTGTATATAATTCAAAAGCGATTAGGTCACTCAGATTCTGAGATAACTTCAAGAGTATATCTGCATGTAACTAAAAAAGCTCAGGAAAAATACAATAGTATAATAAGACTGATGTAATTTTCCCCTTTTATGCCCCTTACAACTAATCTAAACGAAAAAGACTCACTGTTATTACTGCTGTTACAGCAATCATCAGTGAGTCTTTGTATTTCGCTCCGGAAAATGCCAGGCTATTGGCTCCTCACCTAACCCGTACTCAGAAATCACTAGTCCCTGTTCAGCAACCGCTCGCTGAAGATACTGATGATTTCGGGGATATACCTGGTCTATTCCGGAACCGATGACCCCAATTGTCTTTCCTTGATTCTTTAATGTAATCTCATGACTTAGGCCATCAACCCCAGCTGCCAGGCCACTTATGACCGTAATTCCCCGTTTTATAATTACCGGCAGGATTCCCTTTAATGTTGCTTCACCATAACTCGTCATTTGGCGAGCACCCACAACGGCCAAGCTTTGAGTATTCAAAAGGCTAAGGTCACCCTGATAAAACAGCACTAGTGGCGGGCAGAAAATTTCGCTTAGTTGTCGCGGATATTCACTATCCACAATCGTAATATAGGATTGCTTCATATTTAATTGAATTTTTTCACGTAACTCAATACTGTCCCACTTTGTTAAAAGAGCATTTTGTGCACGAATACTAATGCCAGAACGCTCAATTAACAGGCTAAGGTTATTAAAGGACCGTGCTCTTTCCGCAGTTTGCCATAGTCGCCATCGGGAAATTGGACTTAACCCCGGACAAAGACTTAATTTTAACAAAAATTCTCGAACTTGTAACATAAAAATTCCCCCTACTATTACAGTACGGAGAATTTTTAATTTGCTATTATTTTAAATATTCTGGAACAGGATTAAATGAACGACGGTGAATTGGAGTCGCACCTAATTTACGTAAGCCAGCTAAATGTTTTTTTGTTCCGTACCCCATATTTTCAGCAAAGTCATATCCAGGGTAGATCCGATCATAATCACGCATTAGATGATCCCGATACTCCTTAGCCACAATACTGGCTGCTGCTACACTAATTGATTTTTGGTCTCCCTTAATCAAAGTAGTTTGGGGAATATCAAGTGCCGGTAAAGGAACAGCATCAACAATTAAGCGTTCGGGCTGATGATGCAATTGACGAACGCTTGTCATCATCGCATCTTGTGTTGCCGCATAAATATTTAACTGATCGATTTTCTGCGAATCATTGACCGCAATGCTAACCTCAATTGCTTCATTAACAATTTGCAGGTAAAGATTTTCTCGTTCATGACGGGTTAGCTGTTTCGAGTCAGTAACCCCGATCAAATCAAACTCTGGGCTCAAAATAACAGCACACGTTACAACTGGTCCCGCCAATGGGCCACGACCAACCTCATCCATTCCAGCAACATATTGACATCCTTGCTGCCAATATTGTTTTTCAAATTTAAATCGCTGATGAAATGCGACTAACGCTTTTTGATAACGTTCTTCACGTCGTTGCCACTGTTGAAGGGCATTTTGCACTCCCTTTCGCGGATCATGAGATAACTCTAGTAATAACGGTGAATTTGGATCATGCAGTGTTTGAAGTGCTTGTTTAATCTCTGCAATTGTTTGCTTACTCATTGATTCCATCCTCATTTAAGTCAGCTGGAACCTCCATTGTAATGGGGCCTAATTTGCCCTTACGTAATTCGAAAATTAACCGTTCGCTAGCCCGGTCGTAGTCATCACGAAAGCCCATTTTCTCCGTAATCCTCAATAACAAGTCTGGATTAGAAACACTTTCATCTAAGTCAGCATCTGTTAATCGGTACCGCTTTTTTAATTCTTCAGGTTGTTGACGACGTAGATAATCAAGGGCGAATAAGGCAACATCATCTTTAGCGTAAAGACTATCTTTAATTGCCCCTGACAAGGCAAGCATCGTTCCTTGCTTCTGACTAGCAAATTTATGCCAAAGGACCCCTGGTGTATCCAGCAATTCCAACTCAGCTGATGAACGTAGCCACTGTTGACCGGTTGTAACTCCTGGACGATTTCCCGTTACGGCAACGTTTTTCTTTACTAGGTGGTTCAATAGGGTCGATTTCCCAACATTTGGAACCCCCACGCACATTGCCCGAATAGGTCGCTTCTTTAGACCCTTGGCCGCTTCCTCTGCTAGCTTATCATGAAGAATTTCCTTGCTCTTAGCAGTAACAATTTTACTAACATTTTGTTGCCGAGAATCAAGTGCTAGCACTGGTTGGTTGTGTTCCTTAAAGTAAGTTAACCATTCGCCTAATCGTTTGGAATCCGCAAGATCCGTTTTAGTCATAATTAATAAACGTGGCTTGTCACCTGCTGCTAACGCTATTTCTGGATTTTGTGAAGAATAAGGAACCCGAGCATCAACTAATTCAAAGACAATATCAACTAAGGGCATTTGTTCGCGAATTTGTCGAAGCGCTTTTGCCATATGTCCCGGGAACCATTGAATTGTAGCCATTTATTTCTACCTCCTAATTCATTGCATCGCGGTATTGTTGCCATGCAGTATCAAAAATTGTCATTGATGGTAAATAATCCGTATTTTCTTCCAAGTATTTCGATATTTCATCAAAATCTGTTGACTGCTTAGGAAAGGCAGAATCAAAGAATGCATTATTAGCAAATTGTTCAACTTCATTTGCATCTGTAGGCTTTCTCTGAGTCATTAAATAGTGATAAAAACTTTCACGAACTGCCATTTAGCATCCTCCTCTTATTTTTCAGGAACAGTAATTAAAAATTTAAACTGACCATCCTGCATATTAATTTCTTGTGCCGAATACTTTAATTGCCGGTTTTTACTATAACGATTTAAATCCAGCAAAACAGTTTTCTTTTTTGGGTTTATGGAAACCCACTCAGGAATATTATAATTTTTGGCGATATATCCCATCACAAACTTAATCGGAATATTGAGTCGCCCAACACTTAATCCTTTAGCACGTAAAAGGACATTGCCCTGACTTGTCCGTTCAGGAATAAAATTAATTGCAAACCGAACCTTAGTACCGAGGAACTTGGTATCACCGACTAGGGTTGCGTATTTTTCACCAACGATAAACTTATATTTAATTTTATTATCCTTCAAGAAATTATCTAAATAGTTTGCTGATAAGGCATTTACTTGTTTCCGGTTTAACTCGACCATTAACGATGAATCATTAGCTTTGGTGGTTTGCGACATTTCTGCTTGTGGTGCTGGTGCGGTTGCCCGATGAAGAACAACACCGCAGCCAACCACAATTACTAAGATTAAAGTAATAAATGCCCATTTCCACCAGTTAACTTGTTTTTTACTATTCATTAATTATTCTCTCACAAATTCCCAACTATCATACTTAACCATACTCTTAAACAATCGACTTGCCATGTGCTGGTATCCTAAATTGTTCGGATGAAAATTATCTTCAGTCGAAATATATTCGTTTAAATTATGGTTCTTATTACTCATAATCGACAACAGTTGTGATTGCTGGACCTTTCCATGGTTTACCTTTTCTTCTTGTTGAATCAATTGTTGCCGTTGAGCTTTTGTTTGGTATTGGCCATATGACATTACTTTATAAATGCTGACAAAATGCATTTTTGAATATTTCTTTGTAACACTTTGGGTTGCCTGGTTCCACTGGTTAATTGAGTCATTAATTGCAGCTACATCTGGAAAGTATGTATAGACCGGATTATAAATGCTCATCACAAAGATTGGTGCATGCTTGTTCTCTTTTCTTACAGCCGTAAATAATTGGTTTAACTTATTCTCATACGTTCCTTGCGCTTGGTTAACGCTTGACTGAATCTTGGCCTGGGATTGCATCATAATGTCTTTCTCCAGTGTTTGCATTAAGTCATTACCACCGACCGTCATTACGATTACATCAGCATCTCTTAAATCTTTACGCATTTCTGCCTGCTTATTTAGCCGTGCAAGGATCTGATCAGAACGATCGCCGCTTACACCGTAATTAACGGTTGAAACACTGGTCTTCTTATACTTATCCTGAATTTTCTGCTTTATAATGCCTACATAGCCGCCGTTTTTCTTCTCATCACCCTGTCCATAGGTAAGCGAATCGCCAACTGCTACCAGCTTTACGTGACGCTTTTCTACACGTTTAACTTGTTGTTGCTGACTTATTGATGGCCGAATAAAGCGTTGATAGCCATACCAGCCACCAACCATAAGCAGAACCAACAGTAAAGCGCCCCATAACCACTTTATACTTTTTTTCATTATTTTCACCTTTTACCAAAAAAGCGGCATAGTAACTATGACCGCTTTCCAAATGTTTAAATTTAAACTATTCAGTATAGTAAAGCAAACAACATGCCCCTAAGCCAGTGTGGGTGGCAATAATCGGTACAGTTTCCCGGACTACGATGTCGAGGTTAGGTTCAAATTCTTTAATCTTAGTTAAGAGACGATTAACTTCACTATCCCCTTCAACATGAGAAATACCAACGCTCATGACTTTAGGACCATTTTTCATCTCATTCAAGATTCGATCCCACTCTTTATGAAGGGCCTTCTTTCCCCGACCTTTCATAATAATATGGATCTGACCATCATAAACCTGAAGCATTACCTTAATGTTCAATAAGTTAGAGAGGGCCCCAGCAAATTTGCTAACACGACCACCAGCAACTAAATTATCTAAGTTGTCAATTGCCAAGTAGAGCTTGGAATGCGCAAGAACATACTTCATTCGTTCGATCGCATCCTCAACGGAGCCACCTTTTTCAATTACTTTAGCTGCTTCGATGATCTGGAAAGCCATTCCCCGATCAGTTGTTTGCGAGTCGTAAACAGTAACCTTAGTCTTCGTCATCCCAGCAGCTTGTTCAGCCGCGTGGACAGTTCCGCTAATGGATTCCATCATGTCAACACATAAAACCTCGCTGCCATCCTCACCAAGCTTATTAAACGCATCAACAAACCGACCAATTGGTGGTTGTGATGTCTTAGGTAATGATTTAGCATTTTTCATTAATTCTGGAAACTGGTCATTAGTAATTGTTTCCCGTTCCACATATACGGTTCCATCAATCATTACCGTTAATGGAATCACTGTAATGTCATACTTTTTTATTTCTTCTTCTGTTAATCCTGCAGAGGAATCACAGACGATCTTAATCTTTCCCATGAGAATTCACTCTTCCTAGAAAATGTTATGTTATAATAATCTAGTCTTCAAAACTAGATGACAAAGTTTCATAAACCATTATGCGATATAAATTTGCGATGGTCAACTTGTTTATTTATTATTTAAGTATAGCAAAAGTAGCGGTAAAATTCATTGCTACATTACACGAAAGGGGTAGAAAAATGGAAAAAAGCAGAGAAACAAAGCATTCAGTAATTATTGAAATTGGGAATGCAATCACCCACGGAATCGGGCTGGCCCTTGCAATTACTGGTTTAGTATTATTAATCATTAAAGCTGCTAAGACTGGTAGCCCAATGAGAATTGTTACATTTACAATATACGGAAGCACCCTCGTCTTATTTTATCTTTTCTCTACACTGTATCATTCACTCTACTTCACTAAAGCACGGCGAATTTTCCAAATTTTTGACCATGATTTTATTTACATCCTAATTGCTGGTACGTATACTCCTTATTGCCTCGTAAGTATTAAGGGCTGGCAAGGCTGGTCCTTATTTGGGGTTATTTGGGCACTTGCGGTTATGGGCGTTGTCTACAAAAGTATTTGGTTAAAGAAAAAGAGTAACTGGTCAACCCTCTTATACGTCCTGATGGGCTGGTTATGCATTGTCGCCTTTTGGCCGCTTTGGGATGCTCTCGGTCCTGTTGGCTTTGGTTTACTCTTTGCGGGTGGCCTAACCTTTACAATTGGCGCACTATTTTATAGCCGGCCTACTCAGTATACTCACCTCATCTGGCATATTTTTGTATTAGGAGGAACTGCCTTTATGTTCTTCTCAATCCTCTTATTTGTTTAACTCCCAAGTTTCAAACCAACAACTAGTCTGGTCATCTTCATTAACTTCATCACGTTTAAGCAAATGCCATTGATCATAATTGATCGGTGGCATTTTTACGTCGCCATTATAATGACCATTAATGATTGTTCGTTCAAGCTTATTTACTAACGGCATCATTAAAGAGAAAATCGGTGCTCCGCCAATTACGTATACCTGATTATCCGGTAACACATCAATCAGCTGATCAAGGGTTTCAACATCATGCACAACCGTAATCTGATCATTAGCAATTGATTGATGAGTTAACACAATATTCTGCCGGTGCGGTAATGGCTGACCAATCGAATTATAAGTTTTCCTTCCCATAATGACTGGGTGATTTGCAGTCAATTTGCGAAAATGTTTTAGGTCAGCAGAAACATGCCAAGGTAATTGGTTGTCCTTTCCAATCCAACCATCAAGATCCTCAGCCCAAATAAAATTAACTTCACGCATTTTTCTTTCTCTCCTTAATTAAACCGCGACTGGTGCCTTAATAGCAGGTTCGTGGGTGTATCCTTCCAACTTAATATCACTCATCTCGTATTCATCAATCGGCTTCGGTTCATCCGGTAAGATTAACTTAGGAGCCTTATGCGGAGTTCGTGACAATTGTTCCTTAATCTGCGAAAGATGGTTCAAGTAAATATGAGCATCCCCTAACGTATGAACAAAGTCGCCCACTTGCAGCCCACATTGATGAGCAATCATATGCGTTAACAATGCATAACTAGCGATATTAAATGGCACTCCAAGAAAGATATCGGCACTTCGCTGGTAAAGTTGACAACTTAACTTCCCATCATTTACATAGAACTGGAACATTGTATGGCAAGGAGGCAAGGCCATTGATGAAATGTCTTCAGGATTCCAGGCAGAAACAATCATTCGGCGTGAATCTGGGGTTGTCTTTATCTGGTCAATCACATTAGCAATCTGGTCAATTGTCTGACCATTACTAGTTTTCCAGTGACGCCATTGACTCCCATAAACTAACCCCAGGTCACCATATTTTTTGGCAAACTCATCATCGTTAACAATCCGCTCACAAAAATCACGTTTCTCTTTTAAATAAGCCTTTTTAAACTCAGGATCCTTGAGCCAACGATGACCGAAGTCTGTCATATCCGGGCCATGATATTCATCACTCTCTACCCACTTCTTAAATGCCCATTCATCCCAAATATGGTTTTTATGTTTTAAAAGGAATTGAATGTTAGTGTCTCCCCGAAGAAACCATAACAATTCACTTTTAATTAAGCCAAATGGAACCTTCTTGGTTGTGAGTAGCGGAAAACCTTCTTCAAGATTAAACCGCATCTGATAACCAAAAACAGATTTTGTTCCCGTACCGGTACGATCGCTTTTAGTGTGCCCATGATCCAAAACATATTGCGCTAAACTTAAATATTGTTGCTCATTTTCATTGATTGTCATTACGTATCCTCACTGTTAGTCAATGTAGTTACTTAAATATTCCCACCGCGCTGTTTTATCGTCAATTTCTTTTTTGACCTGATCTAGCTTTTTTTGCAATTCGGCCAGTTTTTGGTAATTGGCAGACTGCTCGGTCATCTGTTCTTCAATTGACTTGCGCTTATTATCAAGTTGATCAAGATCATCGTCAATATGATCCCATTCTAGCTTCTCTGCATAAGTTAGCTTAGTCTTCTTCTTTTGACTTGAACTTGGTACTGATTGTTGACTCTTGGCAGTTTGCTGTTTTTTTACAGCGCGTTTTTGCTGCTGCTCTTCTTCAGCCTGTTTTTTAGCATCAGCAAGATAATCAGTAAAGCGTCCAGTGTAACGTTGAATATCACCGTTACCGTGGAAAATTAACAAATCATCAGCTACTTTGTCCAAGAAATAGCGATCATGAGAAACTGTAATAACCGTTCCCGCAAAGTTATCCAGATAATCTTCTAGAACCGTTAATGTTCCAATATCAAGATCGTTAGTTGGTTCGTCAAGAAGAAGGACGTTTGGCTGTTGCATAAGAATTTTCAGCAAGTACAGACGGCGTTTCTCACCACCTGAAAGCTTTCTAATCAGTGTCCCGTGCATGAAGCGGGGGAATAAGAATCGCTCAAGAAGCTGGGTAACACTAAGCTTATTACCGTCCTTATCGGTAACATTTTCAGCAATTTCACTCAGAAAACTAATCATTCGTTTATCATCGTCAATTCCCTCAGTTTGCTGAGTGTAATAACCAAGCTTTACCGTTTCACCAATTTTGAGTACCCCACTGTCTAATGGTACCCGTTGTGCAATCACATTCAACAGGCTGGTCTTCCCTGCACCGTTCTCACCAGTAATTCCAATTCGGTCGCCCGCTTGAACTAACCAATCAAAATTATGGAGAATCCGATGATCACCCAGAGTCAAATCGGCATTCTTAAATTTAATTACATCTTTACCAAGTCGTTGCGAGCCTAAATTGATTGAAATATCTTCGTCAGTTTTTAGATTACCAACCTTATCTTCAAGCTCATGGAAACGATTAATCCGTCCCTTTTGCTTGGTTGATCGGGCCTTAGCACCGGTTCGCATCCACACTAATTCCTTCTTGTATAGCTGCTGATTCTTTTTCTCGGTATCCTTAGCTAATTCTACCCGTTCTGCTTTTTGCCGAACAAAGTCTTGATAATTACCATCATAATGATAAAGGTGACCAAATGACAATTCCCAGATGTGGTTAGTAACTTGGTCGAGGAAGTACCGATCATGAGTTACCAAAAGGACTGCTCCCTTATAAGAAGCAAGAAAGTCTTGAAGCCAGACTACTGAATCAAGGTCTAAATGGTTAGTTGGTTCATCTAAAAGCAATAAATCTGGGTGTTGAATTAATACCTGTGCTAGCCCTACACGCTTCTGCTGACCACCAGATAATTCACTAACCTTTTGACTAACGTTCTTAATTTTTAATTGAGTAAGGATCGTTTTAACCCGGCTATCAGCTTCCCATGCATCCTCCTGATCCATCTTTGCTTGCAATTTAGTGTATTGATCCATTGCTTGAGGATCCTCGGGATGATTACTAAAACGATCAAGTGCAAGCTCATATTCCCGAATAGTTTTAAACACAGGCTGATCGCCTTCAAAGATTGCATCCATAATCGTTTTGGTTGGGTCAAGCGCTGGCTGCTGTTGCAGATACCCAATCGTGTAGTCATTTGGTGTAGTGATCGAGCCGCTTTCCGGACTTGTCCGCTTACTGATGACGTTAAGGAGACTGGTCTTTCCACTCCCGTTAACACCGATTAAACCGATTCGATCGTTTTCGTTGATTGTAAAGGAGACATTATCAAACAGGGTTTTCTCACCATAAGTACTGGTTAATCCCTCAGCTTGCATTGTTTGCATCTCGTTTTATCCCTCTTTTTTTATTTTTTCTGCTTCATTAATTAAGGTTTCCCTATCATTAGGCAATTCACCGTTAACAACTTGTACTGTTAGCTTTTTAATGATCTTTCCTAGTAATGGACCAGGCTTTACCCCTGCATCGTTAATGAGAACTCCCCCATTAACAGTCAGTTCTTTACCGCTTTTAATGGGTAATGAGTCGTACTGCTTCATTAATTGTTCATCAGGAATTGCCCAGCCATATAATTTGGCAACTTGATTAGCATCCTGAACAGCATTTCTACCAGCCGTAAAGAAAGTCAACGGTGATAACTTTTTACTCCTTAGCCCCTGAATTACTGGGATCATCTTTTTAACGTTAGTAATCAGCTCATTTGAGGTCTTCCAGCTGCGAAGAAACTTACTTGCATCACGTGAGTCAAGTCCTAACTGAGTCACAATAACTGCCCACGCCTGTTCTGCATTCCGTAATTGCCAATTATTTAGCAATAATAGTCCGCTTAATTCAGTTTGCTTTCCTACTAACCCTGGACAATATTGATAAAGACCCGTTTGCAGAAACTCATTCAGGCCTGCTACCGGGTTTTGCCCCATTAATAGTTTTTCAAATTCTACCCGAATTCTTTCAACCGCTATTTTCTCCAATAAAGCAGCATTTTGTTTAATCCCTGCTAATGTTTCCGCCGCAATTACAAAATCCAGTTTACTAGCGAAGCGAACAGCCCGCATCATCCGCAAGGCATCTTCATGGAACCGCTCATTAGGATCACCGACAGCCTTGATTAAATGGTGTTTTAAGTCATCCAGGCCATTAAAAAGGTCAATCACCTCACCATTTTCCTTCAACGCGAGTGCATTAATCGTAAAGTCACGCCGTTTCAAATCCTCGCTTAACGACCGAACAAAGGTTACCTTATCAGGACGGCGAAAATCTTGGTAGCCAGATTCGGTTCGAAATGTTGTGGTTTCGTATCCCGTCCCATGATCAAGAATCATCACTGTGCCGTGTTCGATCCCGGTATCAACAGTGCGGTTAAAAATCGCTTTAATTTCACTTGGATAAGCACTAGTAGCAATATCAATATCGTGGATTGAATCGCCTAAGATCGTATCACGAACGCAACCACCCACAAAATAGGCTTCGAATCCCGCGTCCTCAATTTTTTGGAGTACCGGACGAGCGGGTTCAAAGATTGGCGGTAAGTGTTTGATGATCATTTAATCAAGTCCTTCATTTTTTAGTCAACCTCGATTATAGCAAATCTAGCAAGGGCGTGTGAACTGTTGTGGGTTCTTTTCTTTTGAGCGATTTTGGTTTAAAATGTTAGTTAAAGTAAATATCTGCTTATTAAGGAGACGCAAAATGAATTACCCATACCAAGATCGTTTTCAATTATTTTTGAATCAACAGGGACTGGCACCACTAACAATTAAGACCTACGACGCTACCCTAACCCATTTTTTTACTTTTCTCATGGATAATCGACCAGAATTCGCTGCCGAACCAAAATTAAAGAACCTAACTGAAACGGATGTGCGGGCCTTCCTAACTGCCCTAAAAGAAGATGAAAAGATTACCCTTAGCACTTACAATAAGAACCTTTCTCACCTGAATCGCTATTTTCGTTACCTCTTCACCCATCAGCTAATTAAGATTTACCCAACCCTGACAATCCACGGGAAAGCTACTAGTACCAATAAACGATTAACAACTAAGTGGCTTGAAAAGATTCCTGAAATTCTCCAGGATGAGCACCTCCACTTCTATACTCGGTTAACCATTTTCTTATCAAGTCGTGGTTATACCGTGAGTGAATTTCTTACTCCCGGTTTTGAAGATGTTTGGGATAAACTCTCACCAACAAATTCGACAGAAAAACTGTTTATCACAAACTTCAATCAATTTATTCGGCCACTTCAAGAACTTCAGCACTCTTCACAGATCTTTCTTAAACAGCGCTTCTCACCGGATAATCCCGGGCTCTCAAACGCTGGTCTACATAAATACCTGCGTCAAGATGAAGATTATCTCGGCTTTAGTCTAGCACCCAAATTTCTCCACCAATCATTCATCCTCTACGAACTTGGCCACCATCCAGAACTTTCTGATGCCCAATTGATGGAAAAACTAAGGCTCGATCCTGCTTCACTATTGTATTATCAGAAACAATTGATTAGTAAAAAATAAACAACCTAAGATTTAGTTATTACTGTTTTTAACGAAATTACAGTAAAGTTCATAACTCAATCTTGGGTTGTTTGCTTTATTCATTTATTTTAATACTCTTCATACTCATCCAGCAGTTCTTGCATTTCATCATCTGTTGGCACGAGCTTAAGGTAATGCTTTAATTCTTCAACCATTTGCTCGGTATCACCGGACTCCCGATAGAAGTTGACTAACTCCTTTAAGAAAGTTGGGTTTTCACTATAAGTAACTGCTGCTTCACGATAGTACTTGCCAGCAAGATCAAATTTTTCCAAGCGCTGGTATGAACGAGCGAGGTTCCAGTAAATCTGCGGATCAACCTCGTCTTCCTCAATTAATGGTTCTAGTAGTTTGATATTCCCCTCGTCATCATGGGTGTGAAGAAGAAAGTTACTATAATCTAAGTTAATCGTTAAGTTATCTGGATCAAGCTCATGGGCCTTCTTGAGGTACTCATCCATGAGTTTATTATTACCCAAATGGCTGGTTACTTCGGCTGCTTGAGCGTATAGGCGAGCATTATACTGATCAACCGCTAGCCCTTCTTGGAGAGTCTTGAGGGCTTGCTGATACTTATTCTCCTTAACATAAGCCTTGGCAAGCTCAGGATAAACAGAAGCATATTGAGAATCATCCTGAATTAGTTCGTCAAATGTCTTAATTGCAGTGGCTATTTCTCCCAGCTGTAATTCAGTTAAACCGGTTTGGAATCGAATATCACTTGTCCGGTATTCCGGGCTCACCTGCTTTAAGTACCCTAACGCTTGCTTAAACTGACCACTTTGGGCGTAACAAATTCCCAACCGTCCAGCAATGTTAACCTTGGCAAACTCAGTATACCCATTCCGGATCAGTTCAAAGTAATATTGAATAGCTTCATCAAAACGACTGGTCATAAAGTAAAATTCACCAAGGGCAAACTGGACCGCTGGCTCATCAGGGGCGATTCGGTAAGCCTCCTTCAGCTTTTCTTCCGTAACCTCATACTCATTTTCTGTTTGGTACAAATCGGCTGCAACTAGTAACGATTGCAAATAAGCATCTGAATCAGGCTGGACTTGAGCTAAGTAAGATAAAGCTTCGTCATTATGGCCCTCACTAACTGCGATTTCCGCTAAATTAACCCGTAGTTCATCCTCATTCGGATATTTAGCCAATAAGTGCAGGTAAGCCTGGCGAGCTTGGTGTAGGAAGCCCATTCCATATAGTTCCTCAGCTAAACTAAAGATCATATCATCACTATCTTTAGCCAGGGCCTCGGTAAAGGATTGTTGAGCTGCTGGCATCTGGCCGGCTTGGATTTGTTCTAACACTTTTTCAGAATAAGTCATTATTTTCCTCCTCTAGCATTACCCATCATACTAATTATCTTAGCATAGTTAAGCTAAAAACAGTTGTTAGCCACATCAAAAAAGGACCATGAGCAATAATGTTCACAGTCCTTTAGATATTTATCAAGTAATTTGGAATTACTTAACAGCATCCTTTAAAGCTTTACCAGGCTTAAATGCTGGTACCTTGCTTGCAGGGATTTGGATTTCTTGACCAGTTTGTGGGTTGCGACCCTTACGAGCAGCACGTTGACGTACTTCGAAGTTACCGAAGCCGATCAATTGAACCTTTTCAC
>DSLFD04103__coassemble_614_pt1 | contig 16760 bp, 9 predicted proteins | sample DSLFD04103__metabat2_high_PE_004 | metagenome-assembled genome bin DSLFD04103
TAGAACATCACCTTGCCATGGTGGGGGTCGCGGGTTCGAATCCCGTCTTCCGCTCTTTATGCACCCATAGCGCAATTGGATAGAGTGTCTGACTACGAATCAGAAGGTTGAAGGTTCGACTCCTTCTGGGTGCACTACTTAAAAGCGTGGCACACTACTTAGTGTTGTCACGCTTTTTCTTTTCGGAACTTAGCTCAGCTTGGTAGAGCGCTGCGTTCGGGACGCAGAGGTCGCAAGTTCAAATCTTGTAGTTCCGATTATTATAAATGTAGAGAGCAGGGGAAACTAATCTGTTAGTTCTATCCTGCTTTTTTTAGTAGTAGTGACTTGGCGAAAGACACTTTGCTTTAGATTACAATCAATTTTTAGGAACGGCTTATGACAAGGAAATTATTCTACTTATTATTAATACCGGTAATTATTCTGGGAGTGCTTCTCTGGAGCCCGCAAAAAAATGTGAATGCCAGTCAGGTTGATAGAAAAACTAAGCTGGAATTACAAGCATACCTTCATGATCACCATATTAATGGAATTATCCTCGTTAACGGGAAAAAGGATCAACCAGTAGTTTTAAGGAATAAACTTACAACTAATCCAGCACAGGTTGTTACTCCTAATGCCCTATTTCCGATTGGTTCGTTGCAAAAATTGATAACGGGAGTCGCAGTGTACCAGCTCGTTCAAAAGGGTGAACTGAAGTGGAGTACGCCACTAAGCAAATATTATCCCCAAATTCAGGGAAGCGACCAGATAACGTTACAACAGTTAATGACTCATACGAGTGGGCTGCAAAACGATGGTGCGTTACCGAAGAAAACATTAAATAACGAACAAAGTCAGGAACGGTTCTTCCTTCATCACTTTAAGAATACAGCCAATCATGATTGGAACTATCAGGATATTGATTTTGAAATACTAGGTGCGATTATTCGCCAGCGGACTCATGGCGGTTACTATCACTATATTAAAAAGACAATTTTGAAACCGTTGAATCACCATCAGCTAAAAATGGTGTATCAGGTAAAACCGCGTAAAGTACTGCAAACTATGCAACCAGGGATGACTTGGCAGATGCTATCACAAGCCGCTTCGTCAGAAATTGGTGCCGGTGATTTGTTACTCTCACCATTAAACTATTGGAACTTTATTTACCACGGTGTACTCAGTAAGCCAAAACTTATTAAGAACTTTGCTAATCAACCTAAGAGCCAGCGTGAAGCTTATTTTGGCGGTATTTATTTTCAGGGAACGGTTATCCGGGCTAATGGTAGCGAACCGGGATATAATTGCTGCTTCTTTGCGGATTATAAAACTAAAAGAACGCTGATGCTGTTTACCAATAACATTGATTATCAAACTCTGCGCCAAACTGCTGAAGAACTTTATGAAATTTACTATGGTGAGCAAATTCAGCCATAGTGAATAAAATTTATTTGCTAAAATACTCACAATTGGTATTAATTAAGTGATGCTAGCTTCAGTAAATTGGTGGAGAACTAATAGAATATTGGTCTGTCAATTTCCTGTTTATTTATTCACAAAAGCGCTTTAAAAACTGAATTGGATTTGTTATTATATCTTGTGTAAAAGATAACAAGTTCAAAGGAGATTTTAGATTATGAAAGCTGCTGTTATTAACGATCCAGTAGATGGTTACGTTACTGTTAAGGATGTTCAACTTCGGGATCTTAAACCAGGTGAAGCCTTAGTTGATATGGAATATTGTGGTCTTTGTCACACCGACTTGCACGTTGCTGCTGGTGACTTTGGTAAGAAGCCAGGTCGGATTATTGGTCACGAAGGTGTTGGTCGTGTATCTAAAGTTGCTCCTGGTGTTACTTCCTTAAAGGTTGGGGACCGGGTATCAATTGCTTGGTTCTTCAAGGGCTGTGGACACTGTGAATACTGCCTTACTGGTCGTGAAACACTTTGCCGGAACGTTTTGAATGCTGGTTACACTGCTGATGGTGCAATGGCACAACAATGTATCGTTCCTGCTGACTATGCTGTTAAGGTTCCAGAAGGCCTTGACCCAGTTGAAGCTACTTCATTAACTTGTGCCGGTGTTACTATGTACAAGGCATTGAAGGTTGCTGACATTAAGCCAGGTCAATGGGTATCTATCGTTGGTGCCGGTGGTCTTGGTAACTTGGGTATTCAATTTGCCCACAATGTCTTCGGTGCTCACGTTATTGCCGTTGATGGTAACCCTGAAAAGCTTGAAGCTGCTAAGGAAAACGGTGCTGAAATTGTTATCAACCGTCATGATGGCGATGTTGACAAGCAAATCCAAGAAAAGGTTGGCGGTGTTCACGCTGCTGTTGTAACTGCTGTTTCAGCTTCAGCATTTGACCAAGCCGTTGATTCCCTCCGTCCAGATGGTAAGTTGGTTGCCGTTGCTCTTCCACAAGGTGACATGAAGCTTAACATTGCTAAGACAGTTCTTGACGGAATTATCGTTGCTGGTTCATTAGTTGGTACCCGTCAAGACTTAGCTGAATGTTTCCAATTTGGTGCTGAAGGTAAGGTTCACCCAATTGTTAAGACACGGAAGTTAAGTGAAATCAACGACATGATCCAAGAATTAAAGGATAACAAGGTTGTTGGTCGGAACGTTGTTGACTTCAGCTTAGAAGATTAATCTATAAATATCCCCTTTTTGAAATTTAGCGGGAGTGAGATGTTGAGTCTCACAAACGTAAATAAGCTCCTAGAGTAAGGTAAGGCCGAGCTCCGGGGGCTTATTTTGTACTTTTTTCTAAATAATTTGCTAACACTTGCTCTTTATTGAGACTGTTTTCTGGTCCCTAATTTAATATTGTGGTAAAATTTGGTCAAGATTAGTCAAGAAATTTGGAGGTGATGGAATGGAAGAGAAAAGCATTTCTGACATTATTGAGGAGTATTTGAAACAAATACTTGGTGAGTCATCTCAAATTGAAATTCGTCGTTCGGAAATTGCCAACCATTTTGATGTTGTTCCGTCACAAATTAATTACGTAATCAAAACCCGATTTACTATTCAGCATGGATATTTAGTGCAAAGTAAACGTGGTGGTGGCGGTTATATTCGAATTGAGCGCGTTAATTTACTTGATAATGTTGATGTGTTAAACTCACTGATCCAAGCAATCGGGGATTCAATTAGTGAGCGTGATGCTTATGACATTGTTCGAACGCTTTATGATGAAAAGCTGCTGACAAGGCGTGAGGGGGATTTAATGCTAGTTGCCTTGTCAAAGCAGACCCTAAATGTGAATGATTGCAATGTTGAAGCTCGATTAAGAGCAAGAATTTTAATTTCAATGCTTAATCGTTTACGGTATGAGAGCTAGGAGGAAAGCAGTTAATGGATAATATGTTTACACCTAGTGCCAAACACGTCTTGGCACTCGCCCATGAACAAGCAAAGTACTTTAAGCACCAAGCCGTTGGTACTGAACACTTATTACTTGCGTTGGCAATTGAAAGGGAGGGAATTGCTAGCAAGATTTTTGAGCAATTCTCCATTACTAGCGATGATATTCAAGAAGAAATTGAGCGGATGATTGGCTATGGGACCATGGATGACATGGGGCCAGCTGATTACCTTCCATATTCTCCCAAAGCACGGCAGGTATTAGCACTAGCGGGACAGGAAGCACAGCAGTTAAATGCCTTAAAGATTGGTACTGAACACTTATTACTCGCGTTGATTTCAGATGAAGGAATTCTTTCTTCCAGAATTTTAATGAGCTTAGATGTTCTACCCCGACAAATTCGCAAAGTAACCTTGCGGCGTCTTGGTGTTTCAGATATTCAGGCACGACAGCGCTTAGGCAGACAGCCGGGACAACGAACACGAAGATCGCAGACACCAACTCTTGATAAGCTTGCACGTGATATGACCCAAATGGCAAGGGATGGTAAACTTGACCCTGTAATTGGTCGCGACAACGAATTACGACGGGTTGAGCAGATCTTAAGTCGCCGAACAAAGAACAATCCAGTGCTAATTGGTGAACCCGGTGTTGGGAAGACAGCGATTGCTGAGGAATTAGCTCGTCGAATGGCCAACAATGAAGTTCCTGAAGACTTAGCACAGAAGCGATTGATGATGCTTGATATGGGATCGTTAGTTGCCGGAACTAAGTATCGTGGAGAATTTGAAGATCGGTTGAAAAAGGTTATTGACGAAATTCAAAAAGACGGCCATGTCATCCTCTTCATTGATGAATTACACACTTTGATTGGTGCTGGTGGTGCTGAAGGGGCGATTGATGCTTCAAATATCTTAAAGCCAGCTCTTGCTCGTGGTGATTTACAGACAATTGGTGCTACGACTCTTGATGAATACCAAAAGTATATTGAATCTGATGCTGCACTAGAACGACGGTTTGCGACTGTTCAGATTGAAGAACCCACTGAAAATATTGCTTTGCAGATTCTAAATGGCTTGCGGCCAAAATATGAGGAACACCATCATGTTAAAATTGATGATGATGCATTAAAGCAGGCTGTTAAATTATCAAGTCGCTACATCACAGACCGTTATTTACCGGATAAGGCAATTGATTTAATTGATGAGGCTTCCTCAATGGTACGGATTGATGCCGAAGAAAAGGGAAATCATCAACCATCATTAACTACCAGATTAGTACAATTACGGCAACAAAAAGAAGCTGCAATTGAGAACCAAGATTTTGATCAGGCTGCTAATCTCCGGCAAGAAGAGCTAACGTTAAAGGCTAAGGTTGATGAGCAACAGAAAAAGGCTGAGAAGCAATCTGCACAGCGAAAGCTCCACACAACAGGGGAAGATGTTGCAAAAATTGTTGCTGAATGGACCGGTGTTCCGTTGACCCAGCTTAAGAAGAGCGAAAGCGAACGACTAGTTAACCTCGAAAAGGTTCTTCATAATCGTGTCATTGGACAAAATGAGGCTGTATCAGTCGTTGCAAAGGCAATCCGTCGAGCAAGAAGCGGCTTGAAGGATCCGCAACGGCCAATTGGTTCATTTATGTTCCTTGGACCAACAGGAGTAGGGAAAACGGAACTAGCTAAGGCACTAGCGGCGGCAATGTTTGGTTCTGAAGATAACATGATCCGGATTGATATGTCTGAATATATGGAAAAGTACAGTACTAGTCGTTTAATTGGTGCTGCACCGGGTTATGTTGGTTATGATGAAGGTGGTCAGTTAACAGAAAAGGTTCGTCAACACCCATATTCGGTTGTCCTATTAGATGAGGCAGAAAAAGCGCATCCCGATGTCTTTAATTTGTTGCTTCAAGTCCTCGATGATGGCTATTTGACTGATGCTAAGGGACGAAAAGTTGACTTCCGCAATACCATCATTATTATGACCTCTAATTTAGGTGCTACCCAGCTCCAAGATGAAAAAGAGGTCGGATTTGGTGCACGTGATGTTAGTCAGGACTATCAGGCAATGGCATCTGCAATTCGTCAACAATTAAAACTGCATTTCCGTCCTGAGTTCCTGAACCGGATTGATGAAACAATAATTTTCCACTCCTTACAAAAGGATGAACTTCACCAAATTGTTAAATTGATGGTTGCTCAACTAAGAGCACGGGTTGCTGAACAAGGAATTAACTTGAAAGTTACGCCTGCAGCGATTGATGTTGTGGCAACTAAGGGTTACAATCCGGCATATGGTGCTCGGCCATTACGTCGGGCATTGCAGGATCTGATTGAGGATCCGCTAAGCACCGCGCTACTAAGTGGCAACGTAAAAACTGGTGATAACGTTGTTGTCGGTGCTCACCAAGGAAAAATTACCTTGAAAGTAAAAAATGACCACAATGAGCGAATGGTAAAGAATTAAAATTAAAATCGGACTTTGACGTTTGGCTTTTGGAACGTTGAAGTCCTTTTATTTACGGGAAGTTATTAAACATTTCTGTTATCATCTGTTCAACTGAAATTAATAAGAATAAAAATACTATTTTATCTATATCTAATTTGGGAGGAGATAATTTTGCTTAAAAGCTTGTCAAATCAAAGTTTTGGTGGCATTATATATTTATAATGTGATTAATATGTTAGGAGATAGTAAAGTATGAAGAGAGCTGAACAGCTTGAAAAAACACGACAGTCAATTATGAGAACGGCAACTAAGCTCTTCTTGCAAAAAGGCTTCGGTGAAACTTCTACTCGTGATATTGCTAAGCAAGTTGGGATTACTCAACCGGCTCTTTACCATCACTTTAGCGATAAGGAAGTCCTCTATCTAGACGTGATGACTAATTTGAGTAGTAAGGTTCGTAAGGATATTAATAAGGTAATGCGGAAACATAAGCTAACACCTAATGAACAATTGTGGCAAATTACGGTTGTACTGAAAAAACATCACCCAGTAAGTATTTACGATCAATACCACCAAGCAGTTAGTTTGCTTTCAAAGAGTTCCCAACAAAAATTGAACATGATTCTCGCAATGAATTATCTTCAGCCAATTGCTGAGTACTTTAAGCAACCAGAAGTTGAATTACGTCCTGATATTTTGCCGCAAGAAGCTGCTGAATTGTTCTTAGCTGGAATTTCACCGATTTTTGGTACCTACCAGCCAATTGGTGGCCATAACATTAGTGACGATCAACGCGATCAATTAATTTTGGATTGCATTATTAGCGGACTTTCAAAAACAAAATAATTAGTTGAGTAACTCTGTTGACATTTAATAAATTATCTTATATACTACAAAAGTATGTAATTGTGAGTTCTCATATGAACCTAGTGATCTATTGTCCATTAGGTTCAGTAAATAAAACCAAAGGCAGTTTTTAACTGTTTTTGGATTTTTTTTGCTCAAAATTATGATTTTAGTTCATTTGTAACCAAATTGTAATATTTGAACTCACTGAATAAATTAGAGAGGTGAACAGTTTGGCCGGACATTTAGTTAAATACGGTAAGCACCGTACCCGTCGTAGCTACTCCCGAATCAAAGAAGTTCTCGAGCTGCCAAACCTGATTGAAATCCAAACGGACTCATACAAGTGGTTCATGGATAAAGGTTTACGGGAAATGTTTGATGATATTATGCCAATTGATGATTTCCAAGGGAAGTTATCATTGGAATTCGTTGACTATCAACTTTTGGAACCTAAGTATACTGTTGATGAAGCACGTGAACATGATGCAAATTACTCAGCACCGCTTCACGTTACTTTGCGTCTTACTAACCATGAGACTGGGGAAATTAAGTCTCAAGATGTTTTCTTTGGTGAATTCCCATTAATGACAGATCAAGGGACCTTCATTATTAATGGTGCTGAACGGGTTATTGTTTCTCAATTAGTTCGGTCACCAGGTGTTTACTACAATGAAGAAGCTGGCAAGAACGGCCGGCCAAGTTATGGTGCTACCTTTATTCCTAACCGTGGTGCCTGGCTTGAATACGAAACTGATGCTAAGAATATTTCTTACGTTCGGATTGACCGGACTCGTAAGTTACCAATGACTGAATTAATCCGGGCACTTGGCTTTGGTTCAGATGATGAAATCATTGATATGTTTGGTGGCAACAGTGAGACCCTATCCTTAACTTTGGATAAGGATGTTCACAAGAATGCTGAAGACTCTCGGGTTGAAGAAGCACTTAAGGATATCTATGAACGTCTTCGTCCAGGTGAACCTAAGACTGCGGACTCAGCTCGGAACCTATTGACAGCACGGTTCTTTGATCCTAAGCGTTATGATATGGCTCCTGTTGGTCGATACAAGACTAACAAGAAGTTAATGCTGAAGTACCGTCTTCTTGGTGAAACCTTAGCCGAAACCCTTGCTGATCCAGATACTGGTGAAGTGCTTGCGCAAAAGGGTGACAAGGTTACCAAGGAAGTATTGAAGAAGTTAGAACCATACTTAGATCGTGACGACTTTAAGATGATTACCTACACTCCTTCTGATGAAGCCGTGGTTACTGAACCAGTAAAGCTTCAAAAAGTTTTGGTTTACTCCCATGAAGATCCAGAACGAGTTGTTCCAATTATCGGTAATGGCCACATTCCATTGGAATACAAGCATATTGAACCAGCTGATATTCTTGCTTCATTGAACTACTTCTTCAACTTGCAAGAAGGTATCGGCACTACCGACGATATTGACCACTTAGGTAATCGGCGGATTCGTTCAGTTGGTGAATTATTGCAAAACCAATTCCGGATTGGGTTAGCACGGATGGAACGGGTTGTTCGGGAACGGATGTCAATTCAGGATCCTGACACTGTTACTCCACAACAATTGATTAATATTCGGCCAGTTGTTGCTTCAATTCGTGAATTCTTTGGTTCTTCACAATTGTCACAATTCATGGACCAAACCAACCCGCTTGGTGAATTAACTCATAAGCGGCGTCTTTCCGCCCTTGGTCCTGGTGGTTTGACTCGTGATCGGGCCGGATATGAAGTTCGTGATGTGCACTATACTCACTATGGTCGGATGTGCCCAATCGAAACTCCTGAAGGTCCTAACATTGGTTTGATTAACAGTCTTTCATCATATGCTCGTGTTAATAAGTATGGATTCATCGAAACTCCATACCGTCGTGTTTCATGGAAGACTCATAAAGTTACTGACAAGATCGACTACTTAACTGCCGACGAAGAAGATAACTACATCATTGCTCAGGCCAACACGCCTTTGAATGATGATGGTTCATTTGCTCAAGACCAAGTTATGTGTCGTGATAAGGATGATTACATTGAAACGAGCGTTGAGAACGTCGATTACATGGACGTTTCTCCAAAACAAGTTGTCTCCGTTGCTTCCGCATGTATTCCATTCCTTGAAAACGATGACTCTAACCGTGCCTTGATGGGTGCTAACATGCAACGGCAAGCTGTTCCGTTGTTGAACCCTCATGCACCATTAGTAAGTACTGGAATTGACTACAAAGCAGCCCATGACTCTGGGGTGGCCATGATTGCTAAGAAGTCAGGGACAGTTGAATATGTTGATGCTCGTGAAGTTCGTGTTCGTGAAGAAGATGGAACTCTTGATACTTACAAATTAATGAAGTTCCGTCGTTCTAACGGTGGTAAAAACTACAACCAACGTCCAATTGTTAAAGTTGGCGAACATGTAGACGCCGATGATGTTCTTGCTGATGGACCATCAATGGAACAAGGTGAATTAGCCTTAGGTCAAAATCCATTGATTGCCTTCATGACTTGGCAAGGTTACAACTTCGAAGATGCCATCGCAATTAGCGAACGGTTAGTTAAGGATGATGTTTATACATCAATTCATATCGAGTCATACGAATCAGAAGCTCGGGAAACTAAGCTTGGACCTGAAGAAATGACCCGTGAAATTCCTAACGTTGGTGACGATGCACTTAAAGATCTGGACGAAAATGGGATTGTTCGGATTGGTGCTGAAGTTCATGACGGCGATATTTTAGTAGGTAAGGTTACTCCTAAGGGAATGACTGAATTATCTGCTGAAGAACGGTTGCTTCACGCTATCTTTGGTGAAAAGTCACGTGAAGTTCGTGATACTTCTCTCCGTGTTCCTCACGGTGGTGGCGGTATTATCCAAGACGTTAAGGTCTTTACTCGTGAAAATGGGGATGAACTTTCACCAGGTGTTAACACCATGGTTCGGGTTTACATTGCCCAAAAGCGGAAGATCCAAGTCGGTGATAAGATGTCAGGTCGTCACGGTAACAAGGGTACTGTTTCTATCGTTGTTCCTGAAGAAGATATGCCGTATATGCCAGACGGTACACCAATCGACATTATGTTGAGTCCAATGGGTGTGCCAAGTCGTATGAATATCGGACAGTTGCTTGAATTGCACTTAGGAATGGCTGCAAAGCGTCTTGGAATTCACATGGCAACACCAGTATTCGATGGTGCTACTGATAAGGATGTTTGGGATGCTGTTAAGGAATCCGGGTTCCCTGAAGACGGTAAGACAATTCTTTATGATGGTCGTACAGGTGAACCATTTGAAAACCGGATTGCCGTTGGTTCAATGCATTACCTTAAGTTAGCCCACATGGTTGACGATAAGATTCACGCTCGTTCTACTGGTCCATACTCACTTGTTACTCAACAGCCATTGGGTGGTAAAGCTCAGTTTGGTGGTCAGCGGTTCGGTGAAATGGAAGTTTGGGCTCTTGAAGCTTACGGTGCTGCATACACTCTTCAAGAAATCCTTACTTACAAGTCAGACGACGTTGTTGGCCGTGTTAAGACATATGAAGCAATCGTTAAGGGTGAACCAATCCCACAACCAGGTGTTCCAGAATCATTCCGTGTTCTTGTTAAGGAATTACAAGCATTAGGCCTTGATATGAAGGTGCTTGATGGTAACCATAATGAAGTTCAATTGAAGAACATGGATGAAGATGATGATGAAGTTGTTAATGTTGATGCTTTAGCTAAGTATGCTGCAAAGCACAATGCTGAAGAAAAAGAAAAGAAAGACGAAGCGTCTGCCGATAATAAATCAGCTGCAACAACTGATGAACAAGACAAGACTAAGCAAGACTAGTTTTACTTAGTGCTGAACGTAAACTATTAAAATAAGGAGGAAAAATCCTTTGATTGATGTCAATAAATTTGAAAGTATGCAGATCGGTCTGGCATCTCCAGATAAGATCCGTAGTTGGTCATATGGGGAAGTTAAAAAGCCCGAGACTATCAACTACCGGACATTAAAGCCAGAAAAGCAAGGTCTGTTTGACGAACGAATCTTTGGCCCAACTAAGGACTATGAATGTGCTTGTGGTAAGTACAAGCGGATTCGCTACAAGGGTCGTGTCTGTGACCGCTGTGGTGTTGAAGTTACTAGTTCAAAGGTTCGTCGTGAACGGATGGGGCACATTGAATTGGCCGCTCCGGTTTCCCATATTTGGTACTTCAAGGGGATTCCAAGTCGGATGGGTCTTGTCTTAGACATGAGTCCACGATCACTTGAAGAAGTTATTTACTTTGCTTCATACGTTGTTTTGGATCCAGGTGATACTCCACTTGAAAAGAAGCAATTGCTTTCTGAAGCAGAATACCGTGACAAGAAGGCTGAATTTGGCGACCGCTTTACTGCTGAAATGGGAGCCGCTGCTATTAAGAAGTTATTAGCAGACGTCGACCTTAATAAGGAAGCAGCCGAATTAAAGGAAGAACTAAAGGAAGCAACTGGTCAAAAGCGGACTCGTGCTATCCGTCGTTTGGATATTTTGGACGCATTTAAGAATTCAGGTAATAAGCCTGAATGGATGGTTATGGATGCAATCCCGGTTATCCCACCTGATTTACGGCCAATGGTTCAACTTGAAGGTGGCCGGTTTGCTACCTCTGACTTAAACGATTTATACCGGCGGGTTATTAACCGGAATAACCGTTTGAAGCGTCTTTTGAAGTTGCAAGCTCCAGGAATCATTGTTCAAAACGAAAAACGGATGCTCCAAGAAGCCGTTGATGCCTTAATTGATAATGGCCGTCGAGGTCGTCCTGTTTCAGGTCCTGGTAACCGTCCATTGAAGTCCCTTTCTCACCTTCTGAAGGGGAAGCAAGGACGTTTCCGTCAAAACTTGCTTGGTAAGCGTGTTGATTACTCTGGTCGTTCAGTTATTGATGTTGGTCCATCATTACGAATGAACCAAATGGGGCTTCCTGTTCCAATGGCTCTTGAATTGTTCAAGCCATTTATCATGCACGAATTAGTTAAGCGTGGTTTATCCGCTAACGTTAAGGCAGCTAAGCGGAAGATTGACCGTCGTGATGATGATGTCTTTGATGTTCTTGAAGATGTTATCAAGGAACACCCAGTTCTTCTTAACCGGGCCCCTACATTGCACCGGTTAGGTATCCAGGCCTTTGAACCAATTCTGGTTTCTGGTAAGTCAATGCGTCTTCACCCATTGGTATGTACTGCTTACAATGCCGATTTTGATGGGGACCAGATGGCGATCCACGTACCACTTTCTGATGAAGCTCAAGCTGAAGCACGGCTATTAATGCTTGCCGCTTCTCACATTTTGAGTCCTCGTGACGGTGAACCAATCGTTTCTCCATCTCAGGATATGGTTATCGGTAACTACTACATGACCACTGAAGATAAGGGTCGTGAAGGTGAAGGGATGATCTTCAAGGATACCGATGAAGCTGAAATGGCATACCGGAACAACTATGTTTCACTCCAAACTCGTGTTGGTGTACAAGTTTCAGTATTCCCTGACAAACCATTTACTGATGAACAACACGGTAAGATCATGGTAACTAGTGTAGGTAAGTTATTGTTCAATCGGATTCTTCCTAAAGACTTCAATTACATTAACGAACCTACTGCTGATAACATTACTAAGGGTGTTGATGACCGCTTCTTCCTTGATCCAGGTGAAGATATCAACGAATACCTTGAAAATGCACCACTAGTTCCACCATTCAAGAAGGGCTTCTTGTCAGACTTAATTGCTGAAGTTTACAAGCAATACAAGGTTACCAAAACTTCTCAATTCCTTGACCGGATTAAGGACCTTGGTTACTACGAATCAACTATTTCTGGTTTGACTACCGCAATGTCAGATATTCATGACTTGCCTGAAAAGCCAGAAATTATTAAGAAGGCTCGTAAGCAAGTTGCTTTAGTTACCAAGCAATTCCGTCGTGGGTTGATTACTGATGACGAACGTTACGACCGGGTTATTGGTATCTGGAACGATGCAAAAGACGAAGTTCAAAACAAGTTGATTGAACATATGGACATCCATAATCCAATCAACATGATGTCTGACTCAGGTGCTCGTGGTAACATTTCTAACTTTACTCAGCTTGCCGGAATGCGTGGGTTGATGGCTTCTCCAAACGGTAAGATTATGGAATTGCCAGTTCTTTCTAACTTCTATGAAGGTTTGTCAGTGCTGGAAATGTTCATTTCTTCTCACGGTGCTCGTAAGGGTATGACGGATACTGCCTTGAAGACTGCTCAGTCAGGTTACTTAACTCGTCGTTTGGTTGACGTTGCCCAAGATGTCATTGTTCGTGAAGAAGATTGTGGCACTGACCGTGGATTAGACGTTTACGCTATCAAGGAAGGTAACGAAATGATCGAACCACTTTACGACCGGATCATGGGTCGTTACACTATGAAGTCTGTCTTTGATCCAAAGACTGGCGAGAAGATCGTTGGTAAGAACGTTCTAATCGACGAAACAATGGCACAAAAGATCGTTGATGCTGGCGTTAAGAAGGTTACTATTCGTTCTGCATTTACTTGCAACACTGAACACGGTGTTTGTGAACGATGCTACGGCCGAAACGCAGCTACTGGTGACCGGGTTGAAGCCGGTGAAGCAGTTGGTACCGTTGCCGCTCAATCAATCGGTGAACCAGGTACTCAATTGACCTTGCGGAACTTCCACACTGGTGGTGTTGCCGGTAACGAAGATATTACTCAAGGTCTCCCTCGTGTTCAAGAAATTGTGGAAGCACGTAATCCTAAGGGGCGTGCAACCATTACTGAGGTTACTGGTGAAGTTGAATCAATCGAAGAAAATCCAGCAGAACGGACTAAGGATGTTACTGTTAAGGGTGAAACTGATACTCGGACATACACCTTACCAATTACTGCACGGATGCGGGTTGCTGAAGGTGACTTTATTCACCGTGGAACTGCTCTTAATGAAGGTTCAATTGATCCTAAGGAATTGATTCGGGTTCGTGATGTTCTTTCTACAGAAACTTATCTCCTTGCTGAAGTTCAAAAGGTTTACCGTATGCAGGGGATCGATCTGTTAGATAAGCACGTTGAAATCATGATTCGTCAAATGATGCGGAAGGTTCGTGTCATGGATCCAGGTGACACAGATATGTTGCCAGGACAATTAATGGACATTGGTCAATTCCGTGATGCTAACTACAAGACATTAGTAGCCGGTAATATTCCAGCTACTGCTCGTCCAGTTATCTTAGGAATTACCAAGGCTGCCCTTGAAACTAACAGTTTCTTATCAGCTGCTTCATTCCAGGAAACTACTCGTGTCCTGACTGATGCTGCTATTCGTGGTAAGAATGACCCATTAGTTGGTTTGAAGGAAAATGTTATTATCGGTAAGATCATTCCAGCAGGTACTGGTATGAGTACGTACCGGAACATTAAGCCAAAAGAAGTTAATGTTGCTGCTTACTCCATCAAAGATTTAGAAGCTAAGATGAAGGAAGAAGACAAGCAAAATTAATTAGCTTAATCCCATAAGAAGGACTATGACTTGATTGTCATGGTCCTTTTTGCTATTTTAAATAATGAAGAAGAACGATAGGTAGGGGAACTATGGCTAAGGGGCTATGGTTCTTCGTTATTTTTGGGAGAGAAAATGTCAAAGAAATATACTATTGAGATTCCGGAATCTGCAATGAAGAAAACGGGATTCATAGCAAATGAACAACTAGAACTAAATGTTAACCATAATGAAATTACGATTAGGCCGTCACGAGTAACAGATCAGTTGCCAAAAATTAGATTGTATTGGTATATTTTGCCAGCATTGGTTTTAACAATTGTCTTTTTTGCTTTCTGCCGTAACCAGCACATGAAGACAGTCCCAATTACTGGTGACTATTCGATTGCTTATGGATCGATGCTATTAAGCTTGGTAAGCGGCTTGCTTGTTTTTGTGATTACCTTTATTGTCACAAAATTGGAAAATAATGGGCCAACGAGAAATATTTATTGGCGAAGCTTACCAGTAATTACAATTGCTTATGGATTAATTATTGCCTTTTCATTTTCAGCCTTTTTCTGGTTATTAGAGAAGCTATTTACAGATGCTCGATTCGATATTTATACTTCGACAACCTTTGTTTTTGTGATTATTGCCGCTATTAATTACTTGACAATTAATCTTGCGTTAACCCTCTCTTCGGCAATTATTACTAACTTGTTGACGATAATGATCATTGGCGGAATGCTATTTTCGATGTTAACTAATTCCACTCGCGATTGGTGGAAATATAACTTTAGCTTTTTGGGAACCTCACAAAACTCAGCGAACTTACAGTTTAACGTGACCTTAATATTTTCGGGACTACTAATGATGGCGTTAGTTGATTATCTTTTTGTTAATCTCCAACAAAAGTATCCGGGAATTAAAACTCAATTGTTACGGTGGCTATTGTATGGTGAAGCAGCTTGTATCGCAGCAATTGGCTTATTCCCTAACGATCCCAAATTTCATGTTCTGCATGACCGAATTTCAATGTGGTTAGTTTATATTATGTTAATTTTGATTGTTGCTATTCGCTGGATTCTTCCAGAAGTTACCAGACAATTCTTAGTCACTTCTTACGTGATTGGGGCGGTAATGGGAGCAGAATATATTGTCTTTAAACTGGCTAATTATTTGTCGTTAACGGCATTTGAACTGATCGAATTTGCTCTTTCATTTTCTTGGTTATTGCTGTTGCTACAAAATATTGAAAACCTTGCTCAATATGGCGAACAGCTATTTCTTGTTAAAATAAAAAATAATTCAATAGAAGACGAGACACTAGTCGGAACAGAAAAGCAGCCTCAGGACGAAGCCAAGCGCTAATCCAGGAATGAGGGGCAGCTTGCTGTTCCTTTTTATTAGGGCTGGAATTAGTGTTAGCAGGCAGCCAATTAAAACAATTTGTGCTGTTAATTCCCAGCCTCCTATTAAGTCGGTTACAAGGATGAATTCAATATCGCCTGTTCCCAGCCCCTTGGTAATATGCTGTAATCCCAAAAGAAAGAGTCCGATTATAACTAACTCAACCGTGACTTTGCCGATTGATAATGATTGGCGGGGAAGAACTAAAAGAAGGGGAAGCAACCCAATTAATGCGATTGGGTAGATTACCTGGCTAACGAAATCGGTTGTTGAAAGGTATAAGAGTGTAAGAATAACAATGGCAAAGATCAGGTTATGGTACCAGGAGGAAGTGAACGTCCAAGCCGTGACGAGAATAATCGTGAGTTCTGATAACGGAAAGAATGGTGAAATCTTGGCGTCACACCAATGGCAATGTCCCCGTTGAATGATAAAGCCCAGGATGGGAATAAGTTGCCACCAACTGAGAGGATGATGGCAATTATCACAAACAGAATGCTTTGGCGACCATAGCAATTGGTTATTAAGCTGCCGCTGACCACAGAGGGTAACAAAAGAAGCCAGGGTAGTAAGAATGGCACAATTAATAAATGTAAAAAACATTAGTATCATCTCCAGAAACTGTCTCTATAGATCCATAACGTAAAAATCACGAAATGATCTTTAGAAAAGTTAACAAGACCTCGTTGACATTAACAGAAGACCGTGATAGTCTATTAAAGGTGCTTTTTATAGCAACGTCGGTGTCTGTCGTTGGGCAGACTTTGCGTCAACGAAGGCACATAATTTAATAACATCCAAGCACTTTTTTTATTCATGAAAAAGAACCACCTGGATGTGTGGACTTAAAACTAGGAAGGGGAAAAATTATGCCAACCATTAACCAATTGGTACGTAAAGGCCGGAAGAGCCACAAGGGCAAGTCAAAGTCACCAGCTCTTGGATATGTTTACAACACATTTAAGAAGGAAGAAATTAAGACTCCATCACCACAAAAGCGTGGAGTTGCTACCCGTGTCGGTACTATGACACCTAAGAAGCCTAACTCAGCTTTGCGGAAGTACGCTCGTGTACGTCTTTCAAACTTGATTGAAGTTACTGCTTACATCCCTGGTATTGGTCACAACCTCCAAGAACACTCAGTTGTTTTAATTCGTGGTGGTCGTGTTAAGGATTT
>DSLFD04103__coassemble_915_pt1 | contig 8669 bp, 8 predicted proteins | sample DSLFD04103__metabat2_high_PE_004 | metagenome-assembled genome bin DSLFD04103
ACGACAACGTTATCGGCCTGCAATTTCACTTTGAACCAATGAAGGACAATGTTCGTGAGATTGCAATTAACGATAATCAGTACCCGCTTGAAAATAATGACCTTCATCAAACAGCTGCTGAAATTATTAACCACGATGTTCCAGCAGAGAATAAGCAGGTAATGTTCAAACTGCTCAATTACATTACAAAATAAAGCACTTTAGCATCTCAAAGCATTTCAGTAAGCAACCGTTAATTCAGTTGTCTTTTGCGCAATTATTTGATTATTGTCACTTCGCTTTTGAGGTTGCTAATTCAGTATCCAAAGTGTTATTGTGTATGGTATATGAGAAATGAGGTGATTTGAATGGCTGATCGATATGCCGTAATTCGTCAAGCATTAAGCGAGCCAGAGTTAAATGCAAAACTATTTGCGTCAGAGTTTGGACTAGAGGCAAAGAAGCACCGGGTATTAACTAACGGTCGAGCAAGTCGGTACCCATACCCGAAAGCGCTCCGTTCTCGTCGTCATAACCTATATTTGAATTCTGGTTTTACTGACAACATGATTGACTTTGAAACGTCACCAGTTGTTGGAAGTAAAAATGCTGTTCGTCAGTTGAAGATGCTTGAACAGATTATGGTTGGCCAACTTCATGAGGATGAACGACTATGGCCACTCAGCCTTGCTCCAGCGCCTGTCTATAATCATGATTTAGACTACCTAATGACTGCCAATACCAAGTCTTGGGACCAAGCAAACCACGATTACCTAGGCAAAAAATATGGAATTACCCAGGAATTGTTGGGTGATGTCCATGTTAATTTCAGCCTTAACAAGGAACTTTTGAAAGCCTTATACGAACAATTTTATAAGGATAAATATCATTCACTTGTTGATTTTCAAAATCATCTGTATTTTAAGATGGCACAGTGTTTTGTCCTTTATCAATGGCTATTCACTTACCTTTACGGTGCAAGCCCGGTTTCGGAAGATGTGAATGTGCCGGAACACGTTGAGTTACCGGTTCGTAGTTTGCGGTGTAGTGATTATGGTGATGATAACTTGCCTAATGAACAAGTTAGCTATAATTCATTAGAAGAACATTTTTCTAAACTGCAGCAATTCTTGGATGATGGTACTTACTACAGCATTAAGGAATTCTTCGGTCCTGTTCGCTGTCGGCGTCATAACCAAGACGTTGGTGATTTACAGGGGATGTTGACTAAGGGTATTAATTATCTTGAATTCCGTTCGTTTGATCTTGATCCGCTTTCTCGGACAGGGGTCAGTGACGATACGATTAATTTCCTTGAATTGTTAATGATTAATACGTTAGTTAAGCCGCTTCCGGATAATTTACCAGAGAAACTAGCAACAGCACGAAAGCTTAATAATGAGGTAGCACTTCAAAAGCCAAAAGAACAAACTCCAGAAATGCACGAGGCCGCTATTAAGATTATTGCTGAATTGCAGGATTTGGTTGATGAATTTAATGCACCACGTGAGTATCGGTTAGCTCTTAAATTTGTTCAACGTCGGGTTGACGATCCAGCGTTGACGATTAGCGGTCAATTGGCTGATCAGATTGAAAACGGCAATTTACTTTCGTTCGGCTTAAAGCTGGCTAATGATCGTTTTACTGCTAATATGAACATGTCTCACCCGCTTCAGGCAATTAGCAATGAGTATTCTGATGATACGCAGCGTTTGATCAAAGCGGCCATTGAATTGGGAGTAAATGTTTCATTTGATGATGATGGTGTCACATTGACGGTTGGCGATCATGATGAAACTTATGAAGCTCAAGGAGAATTTGATTTCCCAGATGGTCCACGTAAGTACATCTTAGATACATTCCCTGAAGCAATTAAGTTCCAAGAACAACAATAAATTAGATATTATTAATGAATAATGGGGCCTCACAATTCCTTGTGGTGCCTCGTTTTTGGTTAAGGAGGAGCGTAAGATGCGGAAAATTGGAATTATTGGTCTGGGACATGTTGGACGACTATTGGCACATGATCTAGTAACAACCGACAAAGTAGATCAGTTAGTCTTAATCGATCAAGATGATGATTTGGCTGTTGGCTTGAAAGCCGATTTAGAAAATGCCCAAACCGCCTTAATGACAAGTACCACAATCACTATTCAGGACTACGCAGCCTTAAAAAATGCGGATATTTTGATAACAGCATTTGGTGATAGTCAGCTTCTTAAAGAGCATCAGATGGCTGAGTTAACAAGGAATGGGCAAGCTGTTGAGGAGATCGCACCACGAGTTAAGCAAAGCGGCTTTTCCGGAATTGTCTTAAATATTAGTGATCCCAATGAAGCAATTACGGCTTACCTTCAGCAGCAACTTGCTTTACCACCAAAACAAGTAGTGGGAATTGGGACAACAATTGATACTATGCGAATGCGCCAGGCAGTTGCTAAAGCTGCTCAGTTATCATCACAGAATGTTAGTGGCTTTGTATATGGTCAGCACGATGGCGAAAAGGTGTTTGCTTGGTCAACAGTTACTGTCAATGGTCAAAATTTGGAAAAGTCGATTAACGGCCACCATCTCGATCAAAATAAACTAGGGATTAACGCTGATTTGGATAATTGGTATACGCTAAACGGCTTGGGCTACAATGCGAGTGCCGTTGTTGTCTGGACCATTCAAATTATTTCTGCAATTTTAGGTAGTGGTGAACTAAGTGTTCCGCTGGCAATTTATCAACCACAGTATGAAGGATATGTAAGTTTTCCAACCTTAATTAATCGTAACGGTCAGGGGAATCCACTGTTATTAAACCTCTATCCTGTAGAAGAAGCAGCCGTTAAAACAGCCGCCAACGCAATCCAACAGCAAATTGCAATTTTGCAACAAGGAGGGGAAGAAAATGATTAAATTATTAGCTGTATACTGCGGTGCAAGAGATGGCAGTGATAAAAAGTATTTAGAAGCAGCTCGTCAATTAGGTGAGTGGATGGCTGCTCACCGAATCGATCTTGTATACGGTGGTGGTCAATTTGGCTTAATGGGGGCCGTTGCCAATGGGGTCCTTGATAATGGCGGAACCGTTCACGGCATTATTACTGAAACCCTTGCCAGCCGTGGTGCTGCTTATGAAAAAATTCAGGATCTCAAAATTGTTCCTGATATGGATCACCGGAAAGAAAAGATGATGGCAATGGCAGATGGAATGCTAGCCCTTCCTGGTGGTATTGGGACACTTGAAGAAATTAGTCAGGCCGCCTCATGGATCACGATTGGAGAAAATCCCAAGCCGGTTGCCTTTTATAATCAAGATGACTTTTACTCACCACTTGAACAAGTATTTAAACACATGTCTCACGAAGGTTTCCTCGAGAAGACCTATCTCGATAGCATGTGCTTCAGTGACGACTTTGACCAAATCCTTGACTTCATGGAACACTATCACGCTCCTCACTACCGGGAATATAAGAAATAGTTTTAAAAATCAAAGAGGTCATGAAGCAACAAGAGCTTTTCATGACCTCTATTTTAGTGGTTGAATTGTATAGACCTGATCATCAGCTTCATCAATTAATGAAACTGGACGCTGATCATTGGCTTGAATTGTAATATGATAGCCAAATTTATCGAGATAAACTAATTTATCTTCACGAACTAGTTGAACTGTTGCGGGAATTTCTTGATTGTCAATTCCCAGCTTTAATTCAGGAGAGATGGTAATTATATGGGTTCGGTTGCGTTCATGATCATAATATTGCCAAGTACCAGCATAGAATATCGGTAACGCAGCCGATGTGTTACTTTTCTTCGCGTGACTGAACCCTAACGTACTAGAGAGCCCAGCCATTAGTCCCGCGCCGAAAAGTAACATTCCCTTTTTTCTCATATTCCATCAATCTCCTCAATTATGTGATAAGTCATTTTTCTACAAACTTATTATACACATAATTATATGATCGAAAGATTTCATTTCTGTTAAAAACAAGCAATAATTGGTATGATTAATGTAACAAGTTAAATATCTGATAAGGGAGTTGGCTTAAATGCTTAAGTTAGGAATTATTGGAACTCATATTATTACGGATCAAATGCTTGATGCTGCCAAGACTACTGGCAAGTATCAACTAACCGCGGTCTATTCACGGACACTGGACCGGGCTAAGGAATTTGGTAAGCCATATGGTGCTACAGAATTTTATGATGATCTTGAAAAATTCTTTGAAGATGGTGACTTTGACGTTGTTTACATCGCGTCACCAAATAGTTTGCATTACCAACAAGCACGCTTAGCAATTGAAAATGATAAGTTTGTGATTGTTGAAAAGCCAGCATTTGTAAACCCAAGTGAATTTTCCGGGATTCAATCCTTACTGGCGGCTCACCCGAAGGCACGCCTAGTTGAAGCTGCTCGTCATATCCATACGCCACTCTACAAGGAAGGGCTGAAGAAAGTTGACGAGATGAAAGAGCATTATGTTCAAGGCGCAACGATTACTGTAATGAAGTACTCCTCACGGTATGACAAGGTTTTGGCAGGGGATGAACCTTATCCAAATATCTTTACCCTGAAGTATGCTGGTGGTGCTTTAATGGATCTCGGTGTTTACGCAGTTTATGGTGCACTGACAATGTTTGGCCAGCCACAATCTGTTGTTTACTACCCGACCCTATGCAAGACAGGTGTTGACGCTAAGGGTGTTGCCATTTTGAATTATGACAAATTCAGTGTGACCTTAAACTTTGGGAAGACAGCTAACTCATACTTGCCATCCGAAGTTTATGGCTTAAAGGATACCCTTGTTTTTGATAGTATTTTTGAAACCCAAAAGGTAACGTACTACGATACCGACAAGCAAGCACACCAACTTGATGTACCAGTAGAGAAGAATTCAATGACAGATGAAATGAACGACTTTGCTGACTTGTTCAATGATCCAGATAATGAAGAACAAATGAAGAAGTACAAGGGCTGGATGGACCTTTCAGAAATGGTTAACTCCGTAATGTACTCACTCCGTCAATCAGCTCAACTAGAATTTCCAGCAGATAAAGATCAAGAATAGGATGGGATAACATTTGATCGAACAATTTCAAGAAAAATTTAATCAGCAATTTAAACAACCGACTGAAATCCAAGAGGCGGTTGCAAAACCATTAGCTGAAGACAAGTCAATCCTCGGTATCGCGCCTACTGGTTCAGGGAAAACACTGGCATTTACTTTGCCTCTTCTTCCGAAAATTATGCCCGGGGCTGGCACCCAGTTATTAGTTCTCGCGCCATCACAGGAATTAGCGATCCAAACGACTCGGGTAATGCGTGAATGGGCTAATATTATTGGCGTTAAAGTCCTTGCCTTAGCAGGTGGTGCTAACCTTCGTCGACAGGTAATGAAGCTTCGTAAACATCCGGATGTTGTTGTCGGTACGCCTGGCCGAGTTCTCCATATGCTGGATAACCGGCACCTCAAGCTTGGTCATCTTCAAACGATGGTAATTGATGAGGCAGACGACTTACTGCGTGACGATACTTTGGCTGTTGTTGAAGATATTGAGCGTGCTACGCCATTAAGCGCTCAGTTAGCGTTCTTTTCTGCTACTAAATCGCCAGTGTTTAAGCAACTTTCAGTGATGTTTGGACGGGATATTTTAACCCTTGATGTTACTGATAGTGACCATACTCGGGGAAATGTTCGTCACGGGTATATTGATGCGCGAACGAATGCGCAAAAGACTGCTGTCCTTCGTCGGCTGACCAGTATCAAAGATTTTCGTGGCTTGGTATTCTTTAATAGTACCCGGACACTTCATTATGCCGCTAGTCGTCTTCGTCACGAACATATGACAATTGGAACTTTGGGTGGCCGACAGAAGCAAACGCAACGTGAAAAGGCGATGCGGATGTTTCGGAAACGCCAGATTAAGTTATTACTGACAACAGATGTTGCTGCGCGGGGGATTGATATTCCTAAGCTTCCTGCTGTTATTAACTTTGATTTGCCAACAGAAACGAATACTTATATCCACCGTGTTGGGCGGACAGGCCGTCAAGGTGAACCAGGACTGGTAATTAACTTAGGTGATGATCACGATATCCGTGATTTGAAAAAGCTCCTTGCCCCAACTGATTATCATTTGGAGCATCTTTACATTGATAATGACCAAATTACGGATCAAAAACCACAAAAGGGTCAAAAGTCAGTTTCAGTTCGGCGGCAAAACAGTCGGCAATTGCAAAAAGAACAGTGGAATGACAATGCAAGTGTCGAAAAGACTGTTCATCACACCCTTGGTAAACTGACAAAGCCGAAAAAGAAGCCTCATAAGAAAAATCGGAAAAATAAGGGGATTCGTCTCAAGCACCGCCGTAAGAGTGGGATGTGATTAAGGCAGTGCTTTGAATAATTAATGGAAAAGAGTAAAATTAGCTTTACGAGTTTGTTCGTAAATGCGATAATACTCTTTGTCTGGTCCTATAGTATAACTGGATAGTACATCCGCCTCCTAAGCGGCCGATTCCGGTTCGATTCCGGATGGGACCATTTGGTTGGAGCTGGGAATTAACCTATTTAAGAGCCTGGTTGGCTAACCTAGAATGACGAATGATGATGAAATCATCAGAGTCGTTCGTAGTTAGACTCGAAGGCTCAGATTAATTCCCGCGATTAGACTTAGTAAGTTTGGAAGCTAACGGTAGATAATTAGAGGTAAGAAAAGACGTTTTAACAATGTGTTTTCTTACCTATTTTTGTACTATTCTGGCGGTGCAATGAATCATTGCTAGTACTTGTCTATCGTTATTCGATATACTTAACCCAAAAATAAGGAGAGACCAATGAAATTTGGCGAACAAATTAAAGAACGACGACAGGAGCTAGATTTGACACAAGCGGAGGTAGCTGAAAAGTATTTCGTTACTCGACAAGCAGTGTCTAATTGGGAGCATGATAAAACATATCCTGATTTGAATATGCTTGTAAAAATTAGCAATGTTTATCAAATTTCACTTGATTCTCTATTAAGGGAGGACCAAAAGTTGAAGGACTATTTAGAACAAGGGAGAGCAATGAATTCGTTTAGTGTTTCCTATGGTTTTATTTGGATAATGTTTGGACTTAGTTATCTTCTTGATGATTCAACAAAAGTGGGCAGTATTGCTTGGGATGGCATGGCAGCAATTTTTATTCTTGCCATGATTTATGAAGAAATGGTAAGTCCTTTTTTCCTCGGGATCAATCGTCGGACATTTTATCGGAGTGGTAAACGCCTGACGAAAAATTATCAGTCTTTGCGAAATTATTCTACGGAATATTTGTTTTAGTAGTTATTATTAGCGTGATTCTGGTTCATCAGGGAATGTCAGGACGCTATGCATCGTCAGTTTTAACTATATTGGTAGGCGTTCAGTATCTCTTACGAAAATATATATATGTGGCAAGAAAGTAAAAATGATTAACCATGAGAAATTGGATCTACTATTTCCCGGGAAATAAAGTTTATCCAGTGCAAATTTTCCCAGATTTTATTAAATGTTGTACAATGAAAATAGTATTTTCGCAAAGGAGTTGTCACTGTGCAGAAGCCATTCAAAATTATGCTTTTATTTGGGACGCGTGCTGAAGCAATTAAGCTTGCACCAATTATCGAGCAAATGAAACGGGATCCAAGTACTTGGAAACCATCAATTGTCATTGCTGCCCAACAGCGACGCCCGCTCCTTCAACAAACGATGGAGTTCTTGAATTTAACGGCAGATTTTGACTTAGATCTTTCTGGCCTAAAGAATACTGATTATGCTGAACAGTTAAGCCAGCTAATCCATAACCTTGATAACGTTATTAACGCTGGCCAACCGGATATGCTTTTAGTAGTGGGGGATGCAGTTACTAGTTTAGCTGCTAGTCTAGTAAGCTTTTACAACCATCTTCCGTTAGGACACGTTGAGGCGGGATTGCGTACTTATGACGAGTACCTACCATTTCCAGACGAAATGCACCGGCGGATTACAGATAATTTAGCTGACCTTTACTTTGCCCCAACAACTCGGGCTCGGGATAATTTGTTAAGTGAACACCACTCTGCTCAACAAATTTATGTAACTGGCAATCCGGTAATTGATTCCGTCAAGGAACGGTTAACAACCGATTATCAGAGTGATCTCCTTGAACAGATCCCTGATGATCACCGCATTATTATTTTGACGATGCAACGGGTGGAAAGTATTGGTGCGCCAATGGAGCGGGTCTTTCATACAATGAGAGATATTGTAGAGACCAATAAAGATGTTGACTTAATTTATCCGGTTTACCCAAATAGCGAAGTAATGAGTCTTGCTGACGAGGTACTGGGTAATAAAGAACGAATTCATTTAATTCAGCCGCTTAATCATGGCGACTTCTTAAACCTCGCTGCACGGTGTGACTTCATTGTGACTGATTCTGGTGGGATTCAAGAGGAAGCACCGGCAATTCATAAACCGGTTTTGCTTCTGCGAGAAAAAACAGAACGACAGGAAGCAGTGGATGTTGGTGTCGTTAAGGTTGTTGGTACTGATCCAACAAGTATCCAACAGGCTGTCTTTACACTGCTGAACGATCATAAAGCCTATAAGAAAATGGATCAGGCAGAAAACCCGTTTGGTGATGGCCATGCCAGTGAACGGATCCTTGATATTATTGAAAATTACCTTAATAAGAAATAAG
>DSLFD04103__coassemble_1050_pt1 | contig 7347 bp, 6 predicted proteins | sample DSLFD04103__metabat2_high_PE_004 | metagenome-assembled genome bin DSLFD04103
AGTTAATAAGACAAGCTGGCCAACACAGAGTCAGGATAAGGTAGCGCCAACTAACAATTCAACAACGCAAAGTCAATTACCACAGACTGGTAATCAACGTCATGCAGGTTTGATTGGTCTTGCTGTCCTTGGAGCATTGTTTAGCTTGCTAGGATTCAAAGGGAAACGAGATAGTTTCTAAAAAAATTATAGGTGAGAAAAAATGAAGAGGAGGAGAAAAAACTAAACGTTTTTTCTCCTCCTCTAACTATTACGATAATTTTTAAATTTACTGAGTCTAATCGCGCGAATCAAGCAGAGTCCTAGTGTCTAGTTACGAACGGAGAACAGTTCTAATCGAACCAACCTCCGTTCTCGACTAGCCATACGGACTCTTAAGAAGCTTGATTCCCAGCTTCCCTTTTGTTTCATATGAAACATCATAAATTAAAAGTGTCCTTTAACGTCCTTATCAGAAAAAGTTCCGGGATCTGGGATGAAGGAAATATCAGTATCAACGATTCCAAATTTCTTCCGCAGGGTCCGTTCAATCTTTTCAGAAAGCTGATAACTTTCCAAAATAGTCATTTTAGCATCAACCAAAACAGTAGCATCGAGGGAAACAACATTTCCGTTATAGTGAGCTTTAAGTTCGGCGACGTTTTTCACCTTTTTGACCTTCAAAATTGCCTGCTTATATTCCCGCTCGGCTTTTGGATCAAAGTAATCGACCAGGTTTAGGCTAGTCTGGAAGAAGATTTTTAATCCAGAATAGAGGATAAAGAAACCAACGATGATACTGGTAACCCCATCAAGCCATGCCAGGTCAAAGAGGAGTGCCCCAGCGATCGCAACCATGGTTCCAATACTAGTAAAGGCATCGGCAAGGCTATCCTGAGCCGAAGCTAGAAGGGCAGCGTTTTGTAGTTGTTGGCCTGCTTTGCGGTTCATGTACCAAACAATAAGCATAATTACTGATGCAATTCCAGCACCGATAATGGCGACTGGTTGGGGAACCACTCGGCTAGCGGGATTTAGCAGTGCCTTGATTCCGTCAAGAATAACGTCAAATGCAATCACGACCATGATAACAGCGGTCACTAAGGAAAAGACGGTTTCATATCGCCACCGAATAAACTGCATCCGTTGATCGCCGCCAAGGATATTTTCATTTTCGTCCGGCATTTCCACACCAGCAATATCATCATCGTCAATGTCTTGCGCAATATGGAGTCCCATCATCAAGAGAAATGTTGAGATAATTCCAGACAAGTTATTAAATGCATCGGCCCGTAAAGTTTGCGACTTACTAATTTCGGCTAGCCAATATTCAATAATTGAAATTGAAACGTAGGCAATTAAGTTGTAGACCAGGTGACGCTGTGATGCACGAATCTTTGCTAACTCGTTTGCTTGATTATGTTCCCAAAGATTCATTTCACGGTTAATATGCTTTTTTAGCTTACTCAAACTTAGATACTCCCTAAAATACGATTAACTTCTATCATAACGCTAATTCAAGAAGTTAGTTTTTAATTGCTTTAGCTAACCGGGTTAACCCGTCCTTGATTTGGGCAAGCGGGTAAGCAATGTTGATCCGGATAAACTCATTACCGTTACCATGGTAGTAAGTTCCTGGATTAATAATTAACCCGGTTTCTTGACGGATCTTTTGTGCAAGGGCATTGCTATCCTTGGTGACTTCACTAACATCAATCCAGACAAGGTAGGTAGCTGTACCAGGAACAACATGAAGCTGAGGTAAATTATCGCTGATAAATTGTTCTAAGTATTCTCGATTATCCAGTAAGTATTTCTTGAGTTGGTGAAGCCAGTCGGCACCTTGAGTATAGGCAGCAATGGTACCAGGAATGGCAAGAAGGTTCGGTTCAGCAACTTCATACTTGTTAATTGCCCGGGTAAAGTGTTCACGCAGAATTGGGTTGGCAACAATTCCCGTTGCGGCATGAAGGGCAGCAACGTTAAATGTTTTACTTGTTGAAACTAGGGTAACTAGGTTTTGGCGGTATTCTTCGGGAAGAGAAAAAGTTGGTGTATAATCGGGACCCTTTAAAACTAAGTCACCGTGAATTTCATCGCTAATAACAATTACACCATGCTTTTGTGCTAATTTAATAATCCGCATTAGTTCATCACGAGACCAAACATAGCCGGTTGGGTTGTGCGGATTGCAGAGAATCATCAGAGTCGTTAACGGGTTGCTCATCTTTTCTTCGAGATCATCCCAGTCAACGGAATAGGTGTAGGTAGAACGATCGTACTTTAATTGGCTTGCTAGGGCGTGGCGACCACTGTTCAGGATTGAGTTGTAGAAGGTATTATAGACTGGTTCCATCAGAAGAACGTTATCACCGGTATGGCTTAAGTGGTTAACGCTAGCGGTAATTGAAGGAATTACTCCCGTAGCGAAGCGCATCCAGGAAGTCTGTGCTTCTGCGTTGTGCTCAATCTTATACCAGTGAGCGACGGCATCAAAGTATTCTTGGCTAGGGTACTCATAGCCGAAAGCACCGGCATTAATTTTATCCTTCATTGCCTGCATGATTTCAGGAGCCGTTTTAAAGTCCATATCAGCAGTTGTCATTGGCAATTCGCCGGGTTTAACATCCCATTTTTCTGAATTGGTATGCTGGCGATCAAGAATCGTGTCAAAATCGTACTTCATAGTTAATCATTCCTTTATTTATTCTTAAACTAAAATTCATTCATACCTGATTGTACATCAATTTATATTGACGCCCCAGATAATGCTTTTCGACAATCAGTTATTCAAGAACCGAATATGACGTAATTAGGGATAGGTATTTTTACTTTTAATTAGTTAGTGTTACTTTAAAATAAGGATATTAATTGTACTAATTAATATTATAGGATTATTCTTAATTAGTGGGTATCTTGATAATAAGAGGAGCGCAAAGGGGAATAACTAACATGCAAGAAATTAAAGATGACTATTATGATGGCGAACGACCACTCTACGGGATTCACGACACCAAATTAATCAATACTACATTTGGTAAGGGTGAATCACCACTAAAGGAAACAGCTAATTTAGCATTAGATGGTGTTCTGTTCACTTGGAAGTATCCACTCTGGTACTCTGATCAGATTACGGTAACGGACACGATTTTTGAAGAAATGTCGCGTTCAGGAATTTGATATACCAATGATATTGAAATTACTAACAGCACCATTCAAGCCCCAAAGGAATTCCGGCGGTGTGACGGTATTACCCTCGATAACGTTCACTTCTCTGACGCTGAAGAGACAATGTGGAGCTGTAAAAATATTAAGATGCATGATGTATATGCTAACGGGGACTACCTGGGGATGAACAGTGAGAACATTTATGTTGATCACCTTGATCTAGTGGGTAACTATGTTTTTGATGGGGCAAAAAACGTTGAGGTTCATAACTCACGGCTAGTTTCAAAGGATGCCTTTTGGAATTGCGAAAATGTTACCATTTATGATTCGAAGATTAGCGGTGAGTATCTCGCTTGGAATACCAAGAACATTACCTTCATTAACTGTACAATTGAGAGTGATCAAGGATTATGTTATGTTGACCATTTGACAATGAAGAATTGTCGGACGCTTCGAACGGATCTTGCCTTTGAATTATGTAGCAATATTGATGCAGAAATTAAGGGATCGATTATGAGCATCAAAAATCCGATCAGCGGTCAAATTAAAGTTGATCACGTCGATGAAATTATTATGGATGATCCGAAGATCGATCAAAGCAAGATTAAAATTATTCAAAATGATCAAGGTTAGTGTGGAGAAAAAGCAAGCGCAGTTGAAGTGGTTCAGTTTTTAAATGATCTGAATTATTAAAGATGGTATCATTAATATAAGTTAATTTTAATCTTATTTTAATAAGTGAAGGGAGTTTTCCGAATGTCACGAAAAGTTGCCGTTATTGGAATGGGTCACGTTGGCTCAACAGTTGCCCACTACATTGTTGCTAACGGGTTTGCTGATGACCTGGTATTAATTGATTCCAATGAAGATAAGGTGAATGCCGATGCTCTTGATTTGAAGGACGCAATGCCTAACTTGCCGTACCACACCAATATTGTGGTTAATGATTATTCGGCATTAAAGGATGCTGAAGTAATCGTTTCAGCAGTAGGGAATATCAAGCTTCAAGATCAGCCACAAGCTGACCGGTTTGTCGAATTACCATTTACGCGGGATGCGGTTAAGGATGTTGCTCCCAAGATTAAGGCAAGCGGCTTTTCTGGAAAGCTCGTTGTAATCTCCAACCCAGTTGATGTGATTACGTCCTTATATCAACAACTAACGGGATTGCCAAAGAATCAAGTAATCGGAACAGGAACATTGCTTGATTCTGCCCGAATGAAGCGGGTTGTTGCGGATAAGTTTAATGTCGATCCGCGCTCTGTTAGTGGATACAACCTTGGTGAACACGGGAACTCACAATTTACTGCTTGGTCAACGGTTCGTGTTCTTGATCAGCCAATTACTAAGCTTGCGGCAGAACGGAATATTGATTTACCGGAACTAGATAAGGAATCTAAGCTTGGTGGCTGGTATGTATTCAAGGGAAAGAAGTATACCAGCTACGGGGTTGCTACGGCAGCCGTGCGGTTAGTTAATGTTATTTTAAGTGACGCACGGACTGAGTTACCCGTATCAAATTTCCGTGAAGAATATGGTGTTTACCTTTCATACCCTGCAATTGTCGGTCGTCAAGGAATTCTTGAACAAAGTCAATTGGACTTGACCGAAGAAGAACTACAAAAATTACAGAACTCTGCTAATTTCATTAAGCAAAAGTATAATGAAAGTAAGTAGAGCTTAAGATAAGTGAAAAACTCCTTGGGAAATATGGTAATTCTCAAGAAGTTTTTTTCGTATAATAAGAGTAATTAGAATTAGGGAAGAAGTGACGAGAATGGTAAATCGGGTAATGATCCTCGGTAGTATTAACGTTGATTCAATCTATCAAGTAACGCGGTTTCCGCAACCGGGAGAAACAATTGTGGTAAAGCAGAAGAGCTATGCACCGGGTGGTAAAGGAGCTAATCAGGCTGTTGCAGCAGCTCGTTCTGGAGCGAAGGTTTCATTCGTTGGTGCGGTTGGTGCTGATAATGATGGACAGGAAATGGTCAAAACCTTAGCAGAAAATAACGTGGACACAAGTAGGATTGCTGTTGATCCGGATAACGGAACTGGCAGTGCGGTAATCACGGTCGATGAAAATGGTCAGAACGATATTATGGTTTATGGGGGCGCCAATCAGGCAATGTCTGTAGCTCAGCTTAACGATTTGGAATTAGCTGGTACAGACTTTATCGTTGCCCAACTAGAAACGCCACAGGAAGTTACGCTAGCTGCTTTCAAGCTAGCCAGGCAGCAAAATGTAATAACAATTCTTAATCCGGCTCCCGCAACAGAATTGCTTCCGGAATTGCTGGAGTATACCGACATTATTATCCCGAATGAAACTGAAAGTTCCTTATTAACGGGAATTTCGGTTAATGATAAACCATCAATACTTCAGAATGCAAAGTTCTTTAAGGCGCATGGGATAAAAAACACAATTATTACCTTAGGCGAGCAAGGCGTTTTTTACGTAACGGCAGATGGTCACCATGGATTAGTTCCGGCATTTAAAGTAAATCCAGTTGATACCACAGCAGCGGGTGATACGTTTATCGGTGCACTTAGCTCACAGTTAAGCCCTAACCTGGGAAATTTTGAGTCGGCAATAACATACGCCCAACGAGCTTCCAGTTTAGCTGTACAGGGGATGGGCGCAATGCCATCGATTCCGCTTGCTGAGGAAGTTGAGAAAGCATTGGGATAACAAAAACAAAGTCTAAGGGGAAGTTGAGGTCCCATAGACTTTGTTTTTTTAATGAGTCGGTTGATAATTACTTATTAAAAAGTCTTTCATATTTTGGGGATCATGTCCCGTAATATGTTGAAAATCATTAGTAACATCATTCATTAATCCCATTGCGGCTGCTTTATACATGGAAGCTAGTTCATCACCATCGCCTTCAGACCTGTAAATATCGGCAAATTCGCTAATTGATACTGGGTTGTAACCAATTGTGTTACCAGTTACGGTAGTCATAATCTGACTCAGTTCAACCATATTGTAATTTTGTTTCATTGTTAAAAGGTAATTTTGTCCATGATTATAGAGATACGGTTTTACAGCAACATTTGCAATTGCTTCAGCACTATCTTGACGACTGATAAAGCTCATTGCTTGATCACCAATTGGGTAAATAATATTCTGACGTTTGATGAGTTCAGGAAGATAGGGAATTAGTGGATCAGCATAGAGAGAATTCTTGATAACCGCATAATGGAGTCCGGTACTAGCTAAGCGGGCTGGAAGGTAGGCATAGTAACCGGCCATCTGAAATGGGTTGTTCGCTTGGTCGGCAATGAAACTAACGTCTATAATCGTTGATACGCCAGATTCTTTTACCGCCGTAAGGGTGTTTTCAAATTCATTAATTCGTGCTTGAACCTTGTAAGTAAGACTAGGGATATAGATTAAAACATCAATGTTCTGAAATGCTTGGTTCATTGTTGCAGTGTTCTGATAGTCGATTGTTGCAAGTTCATATCCAGCCTTTTTGAAACCAGTAGCTTTGGCGGGAGTGTGGACACCTAAGCGAATATTGTTGATAGGGACTTGCTTACTAAGTTCTTGGACAACAAGACGACCGAGATGACCAGTAGCACCGGTAATTAAATACTTCATGATAATCATCCTTTCTAGAAACGATTGTAACTTTTAAAGTTACGAAAATCAAATAAAATAAGAAAGTTGGGAATTAACTTTCTCGGAGGGACGGTTGACTAACCTAGAATGATGAATGATGATGAAATCATCAGAGTCGTTCGTAGCCGAATAGGCTTACTCCGCTGCGTTAGGCTCAAGTCCCTCAGTTACGATACGAAGTGAGCCTATTTGGATTCCCGCGATTAGACTCTCTAAGTTCGGAGATTAATAAGTATATATAGAGGGTGGGAAAAAACTTAACGTTTTTTCCCACCCTCTATAATATTTAAATTCTTTTCGGCTCACCATAAGCATATCCCTGACGTAGGTTGATATTAAGCTGGTCGGCTAAAGCAACGTGATCAGCATTTTCGACTTTACCTACGATTGGGACGGTTCCTTCTTTGCTGGCGAATCGCTGCCATTGAGCGAGAGTAATGTCAATCCAGTGGGAAGGCGATTTCTTAAACGATTGGATATCGAATTTAAGAAAATCAGTATATGGAAGATAGGGTTTAATAATCCGGTAGGTTTTCTTAGAAGAATCAACGTTTTCGATCGTTATTTTGATA